>Ga0213840_1000114_pt1 | contig 209321 bp, 191 predicted proteins | sample SWPATP22_FD_160132 | JGI IMG/M metagenome (GOLD analysis project Ga0213840, IMG submission 160132) | Coastal seawater microbial communities from Marineland, Florida, United States - SWPA TP2 #2 | ecosystem: Environmental > Aquatic > Marine > Coastal | place: USA: Florida | collected 2016-08-14 | reverse complement strand
TGCTGCAATATGGCTATAGCCCGACCCTGACCACCGGGGTCATCGCCGCCTCGGGCTGTTTGGGCATTCTGATCCCGCCGTCGATCATGTTGATCCTCATGGCCTCTTATTCCCCCCTCTCGGTGGGAGAGCTTTTCGCGGGCGCCATGGTGCCGGGCGTGGTGCTGGGGCTGCTCTATGCGGTCTGGGTTTTCGTCGTCGCCGTGGTCCGACCCGACATGGCCCCCGCCGTCGAGCCGGATGAGAAAATCTCGAAACCCGCGCTTGTTCGCATGCTGCTGATCGAAGCCGTGCCGCCGCTGGTGCTGATCCTCGGCATTCTGGGCTCTCTGCTCGCGGGCATCGCCACGGCGACAGAAGCTTCCGCCATCGGTGCGGCGCTGGCGCTGGTCATCGTCATCATGCGCGGCAAGTTCAGCTGGGCCTCTTTCTACGGCGCGATGCTGGAAACAGGGCGCACCTCGGCGATGATCCTGTTTATCGTCGTGGGCGCCACGGCCTTTACCGGCGTGTTCAACATCACCGGGGGTCTGCGCGCGACGCAGGAGATCATCCGCAACCTCGACATGGCGCCTTGGCTCTTGATCGCGATGATGATGTTCATCGTCTTCATCCTCGGGGCCTTCCTCGACTGGACCGGCATCGTGCTGCTGTCCTTCCCGATCTTCCTGCCGATCGTGCAGGAGATGGACGTGAGCCTGTTGTGGTTCGTCGTCCTGATGTCGGTGGTTCTGCAAACGTCCTTTTTGACCCCGCCCTTTGGATATGCGCTCTTCTACCTGCGCGCCATTGCCCCGCGTGAGGTCAAGACGTCGCATATCATCGTCGGCGTGCTGCCTTTCATCGGTCTGATCCTGATGATGTGCGTGGCCATCGCCCTGTTCCCGCAGCTTGTCACCTGGCTGCCGGAAACGCTCTATACAAAATAATCAACGGAGGAGAGAGATTATGAAATTGAAATCAACCCTTGCCGGTCTGGCACTCTGCGCGGGCGTTGCCACGCAGGCCGCGGCCCAAGACAGCTGGACCATGACCACCACATGGCCCACTTCGCTGGAACTGATCGAGATCGACAAGCATTTCGTCGATCTGGCCAACAAGCTGACCGGCGACGACCTGACCATCGAGTTCTTCGAAGGCGGCTCCCTCGTGCCCGCGGGCGAAGTGTTCGGCGCGGTTGAATCCAACACCGTGCAGGCTGGCGCCGACTGGCCCGGTTACTGGGCGGGCCGCAACTCTGCCTTCTCGCCGCTGGCGACCACGGCGAGCCTGTTCAACGCGGTGGACTACGTCAACTGGATCGAGCAATGGGGCGGCAAAGAGCTTTATAACGAAATCTACGGCAAGTTCGGCATGGTCTATCTGCCCTACGGCGTGACCAACAACGAATCCGGCTTCCGCACCAACGAGCAGATCGTCACGCTGGAAGACCTCAAGGGCAAGCGTCTGCGTCTGTCGGGTCTGGAGCAGGGCCGTCTGTTGGAAAAACTAGGCGGGTCGCAGGTCTCCATGGCTGGTGGCGAAATCTATCAGTCGCTTGAGCGCGGCGTGATCGATGGCGCGGAATTCTCGACCCCGAACGTCGACTTCTCGGGTGGTTTCCAGCAGGTCACCAAATACTGGGCGACACCGGGCTGGCACCAGTCTGCTTCGATCTTCGGCGTGATGATCAACAAAGGCGCATGGGACGCCCTGTCGGACGAGACCCGCGAAGCGCTTGAGATTGCGGCGCAGGCCAACCTCGTTTGGTCGCTGTCCTTCACTGAAAAGCGCGCGACCGAAGCCTACCAGCAGTTTCTCGACGCGGGCATCGAAATCAACCGCTATGATGACGAGACGCTGACCAAGGTTCAGGAGATGGCGAACGAGACCATCGAAGAGACCGCCTGCGAGAATCCCGATTCCGCCAAGGTCTACCTGAGCCAGCTGGAGTATCTGAACGACTACGCCAAATGGCGTGACGCGTCGGCTCCGTTCAACCTTGGCCGCACGCCGAATGGACCGGACATCGAGAAGATCCGCGCCTGCGCGGAGTGATTTGAGCCGTCAGGTTTAAACGGAAAGGCCCGCCAAATGGCGGGCCTTTTTACGTTTGGGGAAGAAGATCGAGGGCCATCGCCTGCCCGCGGGTCGGCGATCTGACAGATGTTCGGTCGCACTTCATGGTTCAACCATGATGTGCCTTCGCGAGGTTGCACCCAGCCTCACCAAATCGCCTACCCGGGGGGCGGGCAGGCGATGGCCCGGCGCCTGCGGCTTGTCCCGGGCCCGGGTGGCAAAATCACCCTACCCCTCAACCCGTTTCAAGAACTTCTGCAAACGCGCATCCTTCGGCGCGCCAAAAATCTCCGACGGCGCACCGCTCTCAACAATCTTCCCGCCGTCCATAAAGATCACCCGATCTGCGATCTCGCGGGCGAACTGCATCTCATGAGTCACGATCAGCATGGTCTGCTTGCGCTCCGCCACCGCGCGCATAAGGTCGAGCACCTCCCCCACCCATTCCGGATCGAGCGCCGAGGTCGGCTCATCGAACAACATCAGTTCCGCCCCGAGTGCCATGGCGCGACCGATGCCAACACGCTGTTGCTGCCCACCGGACAACGCCGCCGGGAAACTGTCAGCCTTATCGGCCAAGCCGGTCTCAGCCAAAACCGCGAGCGCGCGTTCTTCGGCCTCGGCCTTGGGGCGTTTCTGCACCGTGACGAGCGCTTCCATGATGTTCTCTTTCGCCGTCCTATTGGCGAAAAGCGCGTAGTTCTGGAACACCATCGCCGTCCGGCGGCGCAGCGCCAGAATATCCGCTTTGCGCGCCTTGGCGGCGTCGACGGTCACATCGCCGATGCGAATGACCCCCTCTTGCGGCACGTCGAGAAAATTGAGACAGCGCAACAGGGTCGACTTGCCGGTGCCCGAGGGGCCAATCACAACCACCCGCTCGCCCTCGGCAATCTGCAAATCAATGCCGTTCAGAACCGGCGCGCCGCCGAAATCTTTGGTCAGGCCAGTGATATCGATCATCGCACGAACGCCTTATTCAGATAGGTTTCAAGCCGCTTTTGCACTTGGCTTAGCGCTTCGACGATGACCCAATAGATCATGGCGACAACGAGATAGGCCTCGAAATAAAGGAAACTTCCGGCGGCTTCTTTCTGGGCCGCGCCCATCATCTCGGTCACGCCGAGGGTAAAGGCGAGCGACGTGCCTTTGATCATGTCGATGAAATAATTCACCAACGTCGGCGCGGCGATCCGGGCGGCCTGTGGCAGGATGATCCGCCACATCATCTGACCTTGGGTCATGCCGATGGACTGGGCGGCCTCCCATTGGCTGCGGTCCACCCCCATGATCGCGGCGCGGATGCTTTCGGCCATATAGGCGGCGAAATGCAGGGTCAGCCCCATGATGGCGGCAGTCACACCGCTGATATTGGTCAGGAACGACAGCACCTGCGGCAGACCGAAGTAGAAGAGAAACAGTTGCACCAGCAGCGGCGTGCCGCGGAAGAAGCTGATGAAAACGATCACGAGCCAGTCGAGCACGGGCACTTTCACAACCCGTTCAACCGCCAAAAGCGAGGCAAGGATGAGTGCGAACACCATCCCCGCCACCGCCATGAACAAGGTCAGCGGTACGTAGCCCAATATGACGGGCACCAGCCCCAGCATGTAGTCAAGGTCTAGCGCCCGCATGGGTTACTCCGCTTTGGTGATGTCTGTGCCGAACCACTTGTCCGAGATTTTGGCCAGTGTACCGTCTTCGCGCAGGGATTCCAGCGCGGTGTCGACACGGTCACGCAGCGCGCGGCCTTCGTCATTGTCTTGGAACGGCAGGGCGTTGCGGATCTCAGAGAAAGGCTTGCCCGCCAGTTGCAACGGCAGGGGGCTTTCCTGAATAAGCTGCGCCGAAGAAACCCGGTCCATCACAAAGGCATCGACCCGGCCAAGCGCGGTATCTTGGGCGATGTTGGCCTCATAGGTCTTGATCTCGATCTCATCCGCGAAGGCGAGTTCGTTCAAAAGCTGCTCGAAGTTCGACCCGAGGTTCACCGCAACGGTTTTGCCACGCAGGTCTTCGACGCCGCCGATCTCTTCGTTGCCCTCTTTGGTCACGACCTGCGCACCGTCAAAGACATAAGGCGCGGTAAAGGCGAACTTTTCCTGACGCTCGGGCGTGATGGTGATCTGGTTGGCGATCGTGTCAATGCGGCCTGCGTCCAGCGCGCCGATCAGGCCGGAGAACGCCATAGTCTCGAACTCGACCTCAAAACCCGCCTCTCCGCCGACGGCGTTCATGACATCGACTTCAAAACCCTGAAGCACGTCTTGCTTCACGAAGGTGAAGGGGAAATAGCCGCCCGACATGCCGACGCGGAGCGTGTCATTGTCTTGGGCAAAGGCTGCGGTGCCGGTAACCGCGGCGTGCGCGGTGGCGGTAACGATCTGTTTCAGCATTGAATTTACTCCTCTAACGCTTGCGCTTCAGATGTCACTGGGCGCCGCCCGCTTCAACACCGTCGCTGAAACAGGAACGTTTGACGGGCAGGATCGGTTCAGATGGAATAACGGGTTTAGGAGAGCGCCCCCGTCGGGGATACCCTCCCAGTCACAGTGTATGTGACGGAACAATATTCTGCGAATTTGAAGCAGATTCCTCATATGCGGAACAGATATGCGCAATTGGCATAGCTTTATCCGTCAAAACGCCTCGATATCCAACCCTTCGGCAGCCCAAGCGGCGAGCTTGCGGTCGACGGTTTTGCGAGACACGCCCAAGCGGCGCGCGGCCTCGGCCCGGTTGCCATTCGACAGATCAAGGATGTGCAACATATGGCGCTGCGTGACCAGTTCGAGGTCTTCAATCGCCCGCGGCCCATCGACCGCGCCATGGCCCGCAAAGGCTTCGGGCAGGCTGCCGAGGATCACCGAGCGTTCGATCAGATTGCGCAATTCGCGCACATTTCCGGGCCAGTCGTAACGGCGCAGTTTCAGCAAAGTCTCCGCATCCAAACGCAGCGCGGGCATGCCAAGCGCGGTCGAAAACTGCTGCATGAACATCGCTGCCAGTTCGACGATATCCTCAGACCGGTCCTTGAGCGGCGGCATCGCGACTTCAACCACGTTCATGCGGTGATAGAGGTCGGCGCGAAAACGCCCCTCTCCCACCGCCTTGGGCAGGTCGGCGTTGGTGGCGAACAGGAACCGCAGGTTCAGCGGAATCTCCCGCTCTGCCCCGTCGGGCCGGATGCGCTGGTCTTCCAACACCCGCAAAAGCGCCGCCTGTAGCTGCTCCGGCATCTGCGCCACTTCGTCCAGAAACAACGTGCCGCCGTCGGCCAAAAGGAACAGCCCCGGTTGCAGGGTCTCGTTCCCCTCCACCGCGCCAAAGAGTTCGGGCACGATCCGGTCCGGCGTAATGGCGGCGCAGTTCACCGCGACGAAGGGATTATCGGCGCGGTCGGACATTTGGTGCAACTGCCGCGCGGCCAACTCCTTGCCCGTGCCGCTGGGACCGGTGAAGAGCACCGGCGTCGGCACCGGGGCTAGACGGTTGAGCATGCCGCGGACCTTCGACAGCGCCTCGGACTTGCCGAGCATCTGCACTGCCGTGCCACCCTGCAACTCGCGCCTGAGCAGGGTATTGTCGCGGCGCAGGTTCTTGCGGTCCAATGTGCGCGACACCGCGCCGAGGATTTGATTTGCCCGGAAGGGTTTCAGCACGAAATCACTCACGCCCGCCCGGAGTGCGGCAATGGCGGTTTCAAGATCGGCATAGGCGGTGATCAGGACCGTGTCGGCGTAGAACCCCTTGCGGCGCTGTTCGACGACCCATTCCAACCCGGTTTTGCCGGGCATCACGTTGTCCAGAACGACCACATCGAAATGCGCTTCATCCAAGAGTTTGGTGGCCTCCGCAGGAGAGGCCGCTTGCGCCACGCGTTTGACGCGGGGCTCCAATATCTTGGTGAGGAAATGGCGCATCCCCGGTTCATCGTCGATCACAAGGATCGACGCGCCTTCGAGCGTGCCGCCGTATTCATCGCCTGCCACCATGATATGCCTCTTTGGTGTCAGTCCAGCCGGACGTTTTCACCTGAATAGACCTCGGCGGAGGAAAAGCCTATCTCATGCAGCCCGAAATAGGCCACGACGCCGATCACCGCGACGCCCAGAAACCCTGCCAACATGGCTTTCATCGCGCGACTCCTTTGATTTGAACGCCGCCGCCCGTCATTCTGCGGGGGTCCGTTTGTCTTGTTTGACCTCATCAAGCCAGAGCGAGTGGTGCTGTTCGGCCCAACGCTCATCGACCTCGCCATTGCCCATGGCGTCAAAGGCGCCTTCCATGCCGAGCGTCCCGATATAGATGTGCCCCAAGATCACCGCCATCATCAAAAAGCCGATGATCGCGTGCCACAATTGGGCATATTGCATTTCGGCATGCGGGGTCAGGTCGTCCTGCAGTGGGCCCATGCCGGCCAATTCTGCCATGCCGACGTCGTTGATGATGCCGAAGGTATGACCGAAAAGCTGGATCTCGAAGGGAAAGAGCAGCGACAGCCCCGAGAGCGAGACCGAGAAGCCCAGCAGGATCACGGCCCAGAAGACGATCTTTTGGCCGAAGTTGAACTTCTTGGCGGGCGGGTGTTTGTCACCGATGAAACCGCCACCCTGTTTGATCCAGACCCAATCCGTCTTGTTCGGGATATTGTGCCAAATCCACATGACGAAGACCATGACGAGCGCGATCATGAAGGCCCATGAGACGTTGTTGTGGATGAACTTCGACCCGGTCAGCAGGGTCGAGTTGAACTCATGCCCCAGCAGAGGGATGACGACCTTGCGACCAAAGAGCGTGGCCAAGCCCGTCAGCGCGAGCAGGATGAACGAGCCCGCCAGCATCCAATGCGCGAAACGCTCAATGGCTTTAAAGCGGGTGACGGTGCGCCCGACCTTTCCGCCTTCGATCCGGATCCGGCCCCGCAAAAGGTAAAAGAGCAGCAGAACGGCCAGCGTTCCGGCGAGCAGCCAAGCGCCATAGGTCGCAAGTGGGCCTTCGCGGAATTGCTGCCACCACATCCCGTTGTCTTGAACAAGGACGCGGCCCGTCTTGTTCATCGTGCTCACGCGCACGGGCAATTCGTTATAGCGGATGCCGCGCCAGAGGTCGGGGTCGGAGCGTCCGCCGAGCGGGCCAAGGCTTGGCACCGTGGCCGCATCGCCGCCCAGATTGTTGCGCCTGAACCCATCGTCGATCTCTGCGCCGTTCTGACGCCGTTCGATATCGGCCAAGTTCTGCGCGCCGCCGGTGCTGGCGCGGTCGATGGCCAAAGGGGTCGCGTTCTCAGGCAGGCGCACGTCCTGCGCCGTGACGCTGACCGGCAGCGCGGCCAAGGCGAGAATGAAAAGAGCCATCAGGTGGCGCAGCATGGGAAATCCCCCGGCTAGACAGATATGGAGAAAAGGGACGGCCCGATCAGGCCGCCCCCGAAAGCCGTTACTGGCCCTTTTGCTCGTAAGCCGTGCCCCAGCCCCAAGCGCCGGAGCCGAAGCCGCGTGCGACAACGCGCTCGCGGTAGATGTCCGAGACCATGTCCCCGTCACCGGCCAGAAGCGCCTTGGTCGAACACATCTCGGCGCAGATCGGCAGTTTGCCTTCGGCGATCCGGTTGCGGCCATACTTCTGGAACTCGGCTTGGCTGTGGTTTTCCTCGGGGCCGCCGGCGCAGAAGGTACATTTGTCCATCTTGCCACGGCTGCCGAAGTTGCCGGCCTGCGGATACTGCGGCGCGCCGAAGGGGCAGGCGTAGAAGCAGTAGCCGCAGCCGATGCAGAGGTCTTTGGAGTGCAGCACGATGCCGTCGTCGGTCTGGTAAAAACAATCCACCGGGCAGACCGCCATGCAGGGCGCGTCTGAGCAGTGCATACAGGCGACCGAAATCGAGCGTTCGCCCGGCTGGCCGTCCTGAATGGTCACCACGCGGCGGCGGTTGATGCCCCAAGGGACTTCGTGTTCGTTCTTACAAGCCGTAACGCAGGCGTTGCATTCAATGCAGCGCTCGGCATCGCAGAGAAACTTTGCTCTTGCCATTCTCTTGTCTCCTTACGCTGGCATGATCTTGCAGAGAGTCGCTTTGGTCTCCTGCATTTGCGTGACTGAATCGTAGCCGTAAGTCTGCACGGTGTTGGTGCTTTCGCCCAGCACGATCGGGTCGGCCCCATCGGGGTATTTGTCCCGCAGGCTGACGCCGCCCATGTGCCCGCCGAAGTGGAAGGGCATGAAGGCCACCCCCTCGCCGACACGTTCGGTCACCATCGCCATCACCTTGATCTTGCCGCCCTCCGGGCCTTCGACCCAGACATCGGACCCGTCGCGCACGCCGAGGTTGTTGGCGTCACGGGTATTGATCTCAATGAACATGTTCTGTTGCAGCTCGGCCAGCCATGGGTTCGACCGGGTCTCATCCCCGCCGCCCTCATATTCGACCAGACGGCCAGATGTGAGGATGATCGGGAATTCCTGCGAGAAGTCGTTCTTTTGGATCGACGCATAGAGCGTCGGCACCCGCCAGAAGGTCTTGTCGTCATAGGTCGGATAATCCGCCACCAGATCACGCCGGTTGGAATAAAGCGGTTCGCGGTGTTTCGGCACCGGATCGGGGAAGGTCCAGACCACGCAGCGGGCCTTGGCGTTGCCGAATGGGGCGCAGCCATGCGCGATCGCCACCCGCTGGATGCCGCCCGACAGGTCGGTCTTCCAGTTGATGCCGCCAACTTGGGCCACGTAATCGGAATCGATCTCACCCTGTTGCGAGGTTTCACCGACTTCCGCCTGCCCGTCATCGGCGTTTTGCGGCGCTTCATAACCGGCGACGGCTTCGATGATGCGACGCTCATCCGCTGTCAGATCACTGTCCCAACCCAAGTCAATCAGCATCTGCATGGTGAATTCGGGATAGCCATCCTTGATCTCGGACCCTTTGGAATAGACGCCCTCGGCCAGAAGGTTCTCACCATCACGTTCCACGCCGAAACGGGCGCGGAAGGTCAGACCGCCATCTGCCACCGGCAGCGACATGTCGTAGAGGTTCGCGGTGCCGGGGTGCTTCATCTCGGGCGTGCCCCAGCAGGGCCACGGCATACCGTAGTAATCGCCATCCGCCGGGCCACCAACGGCACGCAGGGTGGTTTTGTCGAAAGTATGCTGGTTCTGCATGTGCATCTTCATCCGCTCGGGCGACTGCCCGGTGTAGCCGATGGTCCACATGCCCTTGTTGAACTCGCGTGTCAGATCCTCGATGAGCGGCTCTTCACCATTCACCTCGATGTTGCGGAACATGCGATCTTCAAAGCCGAACTTCTTGGCGAACTTATAGAGGATCGTGTGGTCGGGCAGGCTTTCGAACAGCGGCTCCACGACCTTTTCGCGCCACTGGAGCGAGCGGTTGGATGCGGTGACCGAGCCAGAGGTTTCAAACTGCGTACAGGCCGGCAGAAGATAGGTGTCTTCGGTGCGGTCATGCAGAACGGCGGAAACGGTGGGGTATGGGTCGACCACGACCAAGAGGTCGAGTTTCTCCATCGCCGTTTTCATCTCGCCCTGACGGGTTTGCGAGTTCGGCGCGTGGCCCCAGAGCACCATCGCTTTGGTGTTGTCGGGCTGTTCGAGGTTCTCACGATCCTCAAGCACGCCGTCGATCCAACGCGATACCGGGATGCCGGTGAGGTTGATCATGCGCTGCTCTTCGCCTGCGCCATCGGTCCAAGCGGCGAAACGGCTCTGGATCCATTCAAGATCCTCGCCCCAAACGCGCGCCCAATGCGCCCAAGAGCCATCGGACAGACCGTAGTAGCCCGGCAGCGTATCGGCCAGAACGCCAAGGTCGGTGGCACCCTGCACGTTGTCGTGGCCGCGGAAGATGTTGGTGCCGCCGCCCGCGGTGCCCATGTTGCCAAGGGCCAGCTGCAGGATGCAGTAGGCGCGGGTGTTGTTGTTGCCGTTGGTGTGCTGCGTGCCACCCATGCACCAGATCACGGTGCCGGGACGGTGGTTGGCCAGCGTGCGCGCGACGCGCTCAAGCTGGGAGCCGGGCACGCCGGTGACGCGCTCGACCTCGTCCGGGGTCCAGTTGGCGACTTCCTTGCGGATCTCATCCATGCCCCAAACGCGGGTGCGGATGAATTCCTCATCCTCCCAGCCGTTCTCGAAGATGTGGTAGAGGATGCCCCAGACCAGCGCCACGTCCGAGCCGGGACGCATGCGCACATATTCGTCGGCATGGGCCGCGGTGCGGGTGAAACGCGGATCGCAGACGATGAGCGGCGCGTTGTTTTCCTCTTTCGCCTTCAGCACGTGCTGAAGCGAAACGGGGTGCGCCTCGGCAGGGTTGCCGCCGATAATGAAGATCGCACGCGACTTGTGGATGTCGTTGTAGCTGTTGGTCATGGCGCCGTAGCCCCATGTGTTCGCCACGCCCGCCACGGTGGTGGAGTGGCAGATCCGCGCCTGGTGGTCGACGTTGTTGGTGCCCCAGTAGGCCGCGAACTTGCGGAACAGATAGGCCTGTTCGTTGGAGTGTTTCGCCGAGCCCAGCCAATAGACCGAATCCGGGCCGGAGGTGTCGCGGATCGACAGCATCTTGTCGCCGATCTCATTGATCGCCTGATCCCAAGAAATCCGCTGCCATTCGCCGCCGACCTTTTTCATCGGGTACTTCAGGCGGCGTTCGCCATGGGCGTGCTCACGGACCGAAGCACCCTTGGCGCAATGCGCACCGAGGTTGAAGGGGCTGTCCCAACCGGGTTCCTGACCCAGCCAAACACCGTCCGACACTTCGGCGATGACGGTACAACCGACCGAGCAATGGGTGCAGACGGATTTCTTGACTTCCATCTTGCCGCTGACGGCGGCGGTGGCGGCGCTGGCCTGTTGCACGCTGCCCGCGGTGCCCGCGATTGCGGCAAGCCCACCGATGGCAAGTCCCGAGCCGCGCAGGAACGCGCGCCGGTCAATACCGCTGCGCGCCACATCGGACAAGATGCCTGTCCGCTGCGCAGACCGCGCGACCCCATTGGTCTTTTTCCTCAACATATCTTCACTCCCTATGCGCGGGCTGGCCCCGCCTGAGGTGGCTATTGAACGGCGGGCGTTGTCGCCCTGCCAATTTTCGGGGCCGCGCCCCGGTTATCTGGTCAGAACCGCGCAGCGGCGTAATAGGCGCGCGTGTGTTCGGTGTCTTGGATACGGTCCGACGACAGGTCGGGTGCCTTGGCCGCTTCGGCCTCGGTCCCGGTGGTGGCCACGGCGACGGCGGCCAAAGGCGCGGCGCTGCCTGCGAATTTCAGAAAGTCGCGCCGATCCTTGCGAACGGCTGTGTCGGTGGATCCCTCTGGCTTGCGTGTCATCTTCTCTCTCCTGTTACGTCTCTCGTTCAGGGGCGCGCGGCCCCGCCTGTCTCATCCCGCTTGGTCTAGTCGTCTTTGCTCAGCCGGAAGGCTTCGGCCTCGATCTGCATGAAGGCGCGGCCGATCTTGCCTACGGGGGCATAGAAGACCGAGTTTTTCGCGCCTTCGAGGTCGGCAAAGAAATGCCCGGCCCAAGGGGCGATATGCCGGTTAAAGAATGTCTTTTGCTGCGCCACGGTGGCAGGCGCCGAGAAACGGCCTGCGATCATCGCGCCCATCATCTCCATCAATGAGGCGATGTTGTCTTCGGGCTCGAACACATTCGCCGCCCGCTCCAAGCCGCGCGCGACCATGTCTTGGCGCAGCGCCGCCAGCGGTTTTTCGTTGAGAAAGCCGGTGAGGTAGAAGCTGGCATAGGGCAACAGTTCGCCCCGGCCCAAACCGATAAAGAGCCGGTTGAACTCGCTCTCGGCGCCTGCGGGTTTGGTCTTGGCGGCCAGTTTGGAGAGCGCTTTAAACCCCTGCCCCAATTCGCTGTCATCGCCCGACAGGGCGGCACATTGATCCAGCAGGATCTGATCCGGCGGGCCGGAAAGGATAAGCCCCATGAAGTTGTAGAGGTCCGCGCGCAGGCGGTCTTCTTCGGGCAGGGGCGTCGCGGCCAATTGGGTCATGCGCTGCTACCTTCCATGTCCTGTGCCAGATCGCTGGCGAAGTGAAACCGCATGCGGCGGTGGGTCGGCGCAGGCTGCGCCTCGGCGTCTTCTTCGAGGGTCACCGTCTGCGCCTCGTAACGCGCGTCTTGAGCCAGAGCCGTTTCGGTCCGGCGCGGGCCCGGCACGACGACATCATGGGTCGGTGCCAGCGCGGGCGCTTCTGCCTCAGCCACCTCTTCCGGCGCGTCGGCCTCGGCGGTCAGCACCTCTTCGACCTTCGCGACCATGCCCCGGCCCACTTTGTAGATCGTATTGACCGGCTTTCCAGCGGTGGCTGCCGCTGTGTAATCGTCGTCATAGTCGTTCAATCCGTCGAGGCAGGCGAGCACCGGATTGGTTTTCCAAAAACTGCGCAGCGCACGGGTCTTGAGCCGTTGCGGCAGTTGCGCCTTGAGAAAGGCACGTAGCTGTTCGCCGTTCACCAGATCCTCAGGCGCGGGCAGGTCGAACTCGGCCAAGAGATCATCATCGCTGCGCTCGGCCAATGCGGCCTCTTCGGCAGCAGCGGCGCGGGCTTCCTGAAGGCGCGCTTCGGCCTCCGCCTCAGCGGCGACGGCGGCGCGGCGTTTTTGCCAGAAACCGCTCATGCCAGACGCTTTCGTTTCAACGCGGGCGAGGCGTAGATGTCGGCGGGCTTTTCGATGCGCGGGTCGCCGATACCGTCTTGCTTGCGATCGGTGCGCAGACGATCCCGGCGGCGTTTGACGAAGGCTTCCTCTTGATGGAACTCTTCGACGAATGCCTGCACCCATGCGATCAACCCCGGCGTCATCGCGACCTTTTCCACGACCTCTTCGGCGCTGTCGCAATAGTCCTGCGCCTCATAGGGCGAGGCCGTGACGAGGGCGAGTTTGAAGGGTCGGTCTGTCGCGCCGGGAATGGGGCGCATCACGACATAGACACATGGCACATCCGCGCCCAGCCCGTGCACATAGCCCTCGGTCTCTGCGCCGTGGAGCTCCAGCTTGAGGGTCGCGGCGTGGTATTCGACGGTCTCACCCTCGCGACGCAGCTCACGCCAATCCGCTTTTTCAGCACCGGGCAGCACGGCGGTCGCTTTCCAGCTCCACTTGGCCCAACGGGTCACACCCGGCGCGCGCTGCAGCACAATGCCCAAGGGCATCGTCCGATACATTGTCGGGTTGTGAATCAAGTCGCTCCTCCGTTTCGAAGACCTTCGCCGGAAAGCCCGGTCCGGGGGAAGCGCTAATCCGCGCCGAGGCCCGAAAAACCCGGCTTTCAAGACAAGATGGCCCGCCGGTTCTGCCCGTCAATGGCGCCTCGGCCTATTTGTCTAACTTGAGTATTTTGATCGGAAAACAGGCAAATCGCCGATATCGAATCACCCGGGCGGCAAGGAGCCGCGCCGCGCCGCCGATCGCCCCTGTCGCGACGCGGTCGCGGGGCGAATTTCGGTTGTAGGGGGTGGCAAATCCCGTCTAGCTTGGGGCCTCAGCCGCCGCCGGAGAGGCCGCGGATTGACGGGCGAGATAAGGGAAAATTCATGGCCAAGACATTGATAACATGCGATTGCGCAGGGTCGCAGCGTATCGATTCCGATGCATTGGCCGAGCGTAGCGGTTTGGCGGTCTCCCCCCCCTGTTCGGCCCTTTGCACCATCCAGATCGACCGCGCGGCCAAGGCGCTCACCGCGGGCGATGCGATTTTATGCTGCACCCAAGAAGAGCGGGTCTTTACCGAATTGGCCGAGGAATTGGGCCTGCCCCCTGCCCCCCTCTTGGACCTGCGAGACCGGGCCGGATGGTCCGATGACCCCCGGGACAAACTACCCAAAATGTCCGCCCTCGCGACGGAAGCGCTGTTGGACGTTCCAGCTGAAAAAACCATCGACGTCGCCTCGGAAGGTCTTTGCCTGATCGTCGGGCGGGGCCCGGCGGCTCTGGAAGCGGCGGCGCAACTCAAGGACCACCTCAGCGTCACGCTGTTGATGGACGACGCGGTGACCGAGGCCGAGGACAGCCTGCCAGAGGTTCGCGATTTTGACCTAATCTCCGGCAAGCTGCGCCGCGCCAAGGGTGCGCTTGGCCAGTTCGAGGTGGTGATCGACGCGCTGCGGCAGGTCGATCCGCGGGGCCGTGGCCCGCTGACCTGGACCGAACCGCGCGACGGCGCGCGCAGCCAATGCGACATCATCCTCGACCTGCGCGGCGAGACGCCGCTCTTCCCCGCGCATGAGAAACGCGAAGGATACCTGCGCGCAGATCCGGGCCATCCGCCCGCCGTGGCCGCCGCCGTGCTCGCCGCTTCGCATCTCACCGGCACCTTCGAGCAGCCGCTCTACGTCCGCACCGAGCCGCTGCTTTGCGCCCATTCCCGCGCCGGGCAAACAGGCTGCACCGCCTGTCTCGACCTCTGCCCCACCGGCGCGATCACCCCCGACGGCGATCACGTCACCGTCGATCCGATGATCTGCGCGGGCTGCGGCGCCTGTTCCTCGGCCTGCCCCTCGGGCGCGATCAGCTATGACGCGCCGCCCGTCGATTTCACCATGCGCCGAGTGCAGACGCTGGCGCGCGCCTATCTCGAAGCGGGCGGCGACGCGCCGCGCCTCTTGGTCCACGACGCCCACGGCGCCGAGATGATCCGCCTCGCCGCGCGGCACGGGCGCGGGCTGCCTGCGGACGTGGTGCCGATGGAACTCGACGCGCTCGGCGCCTTCGGCCATGCTGAGGCGCTGGCCGCGCTCGCCGCCGGGTTCGCCCATGTCTCGCTCCTCCTCGGCCCCAAGGCCGACCGGGATGCCATCGAGACCCAGACCGCGCTGGCCCGCGCCATCGCAGGCGAGGCGCGGATGTCCCTCATCGACACGCCCGATCCCGAGGCGCTGACCGACATCCTCTACGATGGCGCGGCCCCTGCCCCCGTCGCCCAGCCCGTGCGCCCCATGGGCAGCCGCCGCCAGATCGCCCGCCAATCGGCGCGTGCGCTGAACCCCGAGGCGGAGGTGCTGGAACTGCCCGCCGGTGCTCCTTACGGCGCCGTGCTCGTGGACAAGGACGCCTGCACGCTCTGCCTCTCCTGCGTGTCGCTCTGCCCCTCGGGGGCGCTTGGCGACAACCCTGACCTCCCGCAACTGCGCTTTCAGGAAGACGCCTGCCTGCAATGCGGCCTCTGCGCCAATGTCTGCCCCGAGGATGCCATCACCCTCGCGCCGCGGCTCGACCTGACCGAGACGGCGCTGAGCCAGCGTGTGCTGAACGAGGAAGAACCCTTTGCCTGCGTGGAATGCGGCAGCCTCTTCGGCGTGAAATCCACCGTCGAGCGGATCACCGACAAGCTGCGCAGCCATTCCATGTTCGCCGATGAGGCCAAGCTGCGGATGATCCAGATGTGCGATGACTGCCGCATCAATGCGCAGTATCACAGCACCAATAACCCGATGACGGGCGCCGAGCGGCCCCGCCCCCGCACCACCGACGATTACCTCTCCAAACGGCGCGACCACTAGGCCGCCCCCAAGCACAGGAGCCACCCATGAGCGAAGACTTCAACATGTCGATGCGCAAGTTTCTCAAGCAGGTCGGCGTGACCTCGCAACAGGCCATCGAAAAGGCCATGCGCGAGCATGACACGAGCGGCAAAACCTTCCCGGTAAAGGCCGTGATCTCGATCCCCGAACTGGGGCTGGAACATACCATCGACGGCACCATCGCCGGCGCGGACAAGGGCGAGGCATCAGCGACGTGACTGCCAGCAGAGACGCGGTCCTGACCGCCTTGAAGACCGTGACCGATCCGGCCACGGGCACCGATATCGTGGCCAGCGGCGTGATGCGCGCGCTCAACGTGGACGACGCCGGCGCGGTGCGTTTCGTGATGGAAATCCCGCCCGCGCAGGCCAAGGCCTACGAGGACGCCAAGGCGCAGGCTGAAGCCGCGCTGGCACAGGTCGAGGGGGTCTCGAAAGTCTCCATCGTGCTGACCGGCCACAGCGAGAAGGCCCCGCCGCCCGACCTCAAGCCGCAACGCAAGGCCGAGCCTGCGGGCCCGCAAAAGATCCCCGGTGTGGAGCGGATCATCGCCGTGGCCTCGGGCAAGGGCGGTGTCGGCAAATCGACCGTTTCGGCGAACCTCGCCTGTGCGCTCGCGGCCCAAGGCCGCCGTGTGGGTCTCCTGGATGCGGATGTCTACGGCCCCAGCCAACCGCGGATGCTCGGTGTCTCGGGCCGTCCGGCCTCGCCCGATGGCAAGACCATCCTGCCGATGCGCAACCATGGCGTCACCATGATGTCGATTGGGCTCATGACCAACGAGGATCAGGCCGTGGTCTGGCGCGGGCCGATGCTGATGGGCGCGCTGCAGCAGATGATGACGCAGGTGCAATGGGGCGCGCTCGACGTGCTGATCGTGGACCTGCCGCCGGGCACCGGTGACGTGCAGATGACGCTGGCGCAAAAGGCGCAAGTCGACGGCGCGGTGATCGTCTCTACCCCGCAGGACGTGGCCCTGATCGACGCGCGCAAGGGCATCGACATGTTCAACCAACTCAAGGTGCCGATCCTCGGCATGATCGAAAACATGTCAACCCATGTCTGCTCGAACTGCGGTCACGAAGAGCATGTCTTCGGTCACGGCGGTGTCGCCTCGGAAGCGGAAAAATGGGGCGTGCCGCTGCTCGCCGAGGTGCCGCTCGACCTGCAGATCCGCCTCGCTTCCGACGGCGGCGCGCCAATCACGGTGAGCCAGCCCGACAGCAAGCAAGCCGCGGCCTTCCACGCAATCGCCAAGACATTGGTCGACAGCGGCGCGGCATGAGCGAGACCCTGTCCTTTCCCCCGTTGATGTCGGGCGAGACGGTGACGGGCGATGCCCTCGCCGCCGCCTGCGCCCGCGCGGCCGAAGGCTGCGACGCGGGGCTGATTTGCTATCGGCTCGGCGAGACGGAGATCGAGGCCGCGCTGGTTTTCGCCCCCGAGGTGCCGCTGGCGCGCGCCGTGGCGATGCTGCCGCTCTGCGGTGTCGGATTTCAAAACGCCCTCGGCGCGCTGTCGCCGCCCGAGGTGGCCGTTCAGCTGGACTGGGACGGCGGCATCCGCCTGAACGGCGCTTCCTGTGGCCGCTTTCGCATGGTGGCGTCCACGAGTGACGCTGAGACGGTGCCCGACTGGCTCGTCGTGGGCTTCACCCTGCCGCTCTACCCTGAAGACGATCCCGAGATGACTCAAACCGGTCTTACCCCCGATCAAACCGCGCTTTATGCCGAGGGCTGCGCCGAAGTGCAGCCCCCTGCCCTGATCGAATCCTGGGCGCGGCACAGCTTGCATTGGATCAACCGCTGGGAAGACCTCGGCCCGAAAGCGCTGCATAGTGAATGGCGCGGGCTGGTCTTCGACCTCGACACACAGGTGACCGTGCAGGGCCAAAGCGGTACATTCATCGGTGTCGACGAGGATTTCGGCATGTTACTGCGGGACAAAGAGACCACCAGCCTCATCCCGCTCACCACCCTATTGGAGCCCGCCCCATGACCCTCAAACTCGCCCGCGCGATCCATTTCGACGAAAGCGACCGCAACGTCTTCGCCTCCCCCGCCCGCACCGGCGAATGGTGCATCTCGGGCGGGTTCGAGTTCTCGGACTGGACCGAGGGTGATCTCACCGGCAAGGCACGCCAAGCTTTCGCCAACGGCTGGCTGGGGCTGGAAACTTTTGGGCGCGTCACCTTCGTCGCCGTCACCCAGATCGAAGAGGCCGAGGTCGAGGCGCTCACGGCCCTGCTGGCGCAGCATTTCGTGACATACTACGGCGCGCCCTCGGTCGATGCCGCGCGTCCCGTGGCGAAAGAGGAGCTTGCACAGATGGTCGACCTCTGCGCCGACCACGCGCCGAACTGCCTGCTCACCGTGGCGCGCGAGTTGACCGAGGCGGGCGTGCGCGAAAGCTTCCGCATGATCCAGCCGCAGGACGCAGGCCTCGAGCAATTCGCGATCCACGGCGATCTGCCCGAATGAGCCACCCGCGCCCCGGCAGGCGCGGATGGTCTCTAACAAAGGCTATTCAGCGTCTGCCGCGTTGAAGACAAAGAGCGTCTCACCGTTGATCTTGTAGTCATTAATCAAGGTTTTCGCGCGGTCTGATGTCAGCCAATCCTCCAACTTCAAGGCCAGTTCGTTTTTCACATGGCCATGCATCTCGGGGTTCACCGGCAGATAGGCATATTGGTTGAACAGGACCGGATCGCCCGCGTAGAGCAGCGCCAGATCGCCTTTGTTTCCGAAGTTCAGCCAGCTCGCGCGGTCCGACATGACATAGGCGGGCATCCCCGACGCGGTGTTTAGCGCGGCGCCCATGCCCGCGCCAACAGCGTTGTACCAATCCCCAAACGTCGCCGGGTCAAGGCCCGCTTCGGCCCAGAGCGACAGTTCCTTCTTATGCGTGCCGCTGTCGTCCCCGCGGCTCACGAAGGCAGTCTTCGCCTCGGCGATTGCGCCCAAAGCAGCCGTGGCCGCCTCGGACCCTTCGATGCCCGCCGGATCGTCTTTCGGCCCGATGAAGACGAAATCGTTATACATGATCTCGGTTCGGTGGCTGCCAAAGCCGCCTTCGACAAAGGCTTCTTCCGCCTTGCGCGAATGGACGAGGATCGCATCCACGTCGCCCGCCTCGCCCAGTTTGATCGCTTGGCCGGTGCCGACGACCAGCAGTTGAACGTCCAGATCAAGGTCAGCCGCGATCTCGGGCAAGAGCACGTCCGCAAGGCCCGAGTTGTTGAACGAGGTGGTCACCGCCATCTTCATCACATCCGCGGCCTGCGCGGCACTGCTCATCGCCAGCGCGGAAATTGCGCCGATCATCCAATGTTTCATTCTACGATATCTCCTCTTAGAAATGCCTGAGCCTCTGCGGTCTCAGGTCGGTTGAAAAACACATTTGCGGGACCGGCCTCGTGCAGACGGCCCCCCAGCAGAAACAAAACGTCATCGGCCAAGCGACGGGCTTGGCCAAGGTCATGTGTCGATAGGATCAGCCGCGTGCCGGTCGATTTCGCCGATTGCAAAATCGCCTCGATCTCTCGCGTCGCGCGCCCGTCCAATGCGGCACAGGGCTCATCCAGAAACAGCAATTTAGGCTTGCAGATCAGCGCACGAGCAAGAGCCAGCTTTTGCTGCTCACCGCCCGAGAGCACCGGGGCCGCGCGGCCTAAAAGCGGCCCTAAACCGACGCGGGCGGCCCATTCCTCGGCTTCTTTTCGCGCCTCGGCTTTTGCAACTCCGCGCAGGCGCAAGGGGTAGATGAGGTTCTCAAGCACCGTCCGCCGCAGCATGACCGGGCGCTGAAAGACAAATGCTTGGTGATGCCGCGCCTCCTCGGTCGAGCAAGCCCAGTCAATCTTTCCAGCCGACAGCCGCGCCGTGCCGTGCAACAGTTGCAACAGTGTGGTCTTCCCCGCGCCGTTCGGCCCCATCACAACCGTAGCGCCCTGACCGTCCAGCGTCAGATCGATCGGCCCCACCAGCCGCTGCCCCCGCCTGCGGCTTTCGATCGCTTTGGCTTGCATCGGGAAAAGCTGCGTCACCACCGGCCCTCCCGCTCCGTCCGGCCCAGCCAATGGATGGCGAGGTTCACCGCCACCGCCAACCCGATCAGCACAAACCCAAGGGCGAGCGCCAGGGCGAACTCCCCCTTCCCGGTTTCAAGCGCGATGGCCGTGGTCAACACACGCGTCGCATGGTCGATATTGCCGCCGACGATCATGATGGCCCCCACCTCGCCAATCGCGCGGCCAAACCCCGCAAGTGCCGCAGTCAGCAACGCGCGGCGCGAGTCCCAGAGCAGGGTGCGTATCTTCTGGCCCTGCGTGACATTCATCGAGATTAGAAGGTCATGATATTCCTGCCAAAGCTCACGGATCGACTGATGCGCGATGGAAGCAATCAGCGGCACGATAATGATCACCTGCGCGATGATCATCGCCGTCGGCGTGAAGAGCAGCCCAAACACCCCAAGCGGCCCGGAGCGGGAGAGAACCACATAGACGATCAGCCCTACCACGACCGGCGGCAAGCCCATGAGCGCGTTCAATATGGCAATGACCAACCGCCTTGCGCGGAACCGTTTGACGGCGACTAAGGCCGCGAGGGGTAGCGCGATCAGGCAGGCGACAGCCAAAGCAGAGAGGGTGACACGAAGGGACCGGCCGGCGATCTCCACCAACTCGGCATCGAAGGTAAAGACAAGCCAAAAGGCCTGCGTGATACCGCTCCAAATATCGACCATCTCGCGGAGGCCTCCCCCGAATAGGAGCCCCCGGCCCCATCGCCCGCGCAGAGTGTCAGGACTATCATTCGGACGCCAGAGCCTGTCGGCGTGAAAATACCTAGGAAGACAGGCTGACTTTGATTTTACCTCGCTCAGAAGAACAGAAGGTCAAGTTGACCCACCTGTGATTCCCGCGAAAGGAAGGATGTGGCTCGAACAAGGGGGAGCGGACGCGCGCGTGGGGTTAACTCGTGGTTGGCGAGGGCCTGTTGCCGCAAGAATAATTTTATTATTTATTTACAGTCATTTCTGTCGAGTGGGACATTCTATCTTTGCGTTTGGCCCAGATAATTAATGCCGCCTTGCCCTCTCCTTCCGCAAGAATCTATTGCAAGCTTCGCTCCAATCGCATTAAGTAACGGAAACAAAAGCGCTACCGAATAATAGCGTTACTGAGAGCGAGGGCAGATGTGACGGACACGGTACACATCAATACACGGATCCGCCGTAATGCGGAAACGCTTTCCGAGGCGTTGGAAAGTCACATGCTGAAGGTCTTTGCGCCCGACGCGCGCAAGGAGTTGCGCCGGTTCTCCGCAGGGGAAGCGGCTGAATTGCTTGGCATTTCCACGAGCTTCCTTCGCAAACTCCACTTCGATAATAAGATCGTCGATGTCCAGACCAGCCCCGGCGGGAGGCGGCACTACAGTGCGGACGATCTGCTCTCGATCCGGCGGACATTGGAATCCACCGCTAAAACCCGCGGCGCCTATCAACGCGGTCGTCGTGAGGGAGACAAACTTCAAGTATTGTCCTTTTTGAACTTCAAGGGCGGTAGCGGCAAAACCACGAGCGCGATCCACGCGGCACAGCGGTTGGCCCTCAAAGGCTACCGCGTGCTCTGTGTCGATATCGACCCTCAAGCGTCTCTAACAACTCTGTTTGGCTATCGGCCGGAGTATGATTTCCTGAATTCTGGCACCATTTACGATGCGATCCGCTATGATGATCCCGTCCCCTTGGCCGATGTGATCCAAAACACCTTCTTTACGGGTATTGATCTTGCCCCCGGCGGATTGATGCTACAGGAGTTCGAGCACGAAACGCCTCAGGCACTGCTCAACAACACGCAGCCCCCGTTTTTCGCGCGTTTGGCGACCTCCTTGCAGGATGTAGAGCAGAATTACGACGTGGTGATCTTCGATTGTCCACCGCAATTGGGCTATCTGACCATGTCGGCGCTCTGCGCCTCGACGGGTGTGTTGATCACAGTGGTTCCGAATATGCTCGACGTCGCATCCATGTCGCAATTCCTACAGATGAGTGCCGATCTGCTTGATGTCGTCTCTAATGCAGGGGCGAGCATGGAGTTCGACTTCCTGCGCTTCCTTATCAATCGTTATGAGCCGAATGATGGGCCACAACAGCAGGTTCTATCCTTCTTGCGGCAACTCTTTGACGAGGAAGTCATGGTGGCCTCGATGCTGAAATCCACTGCGATTTCTGACGCGGGGCTGACCCATCAGACCATTTATGAGGTGGACAGGTCGCAGTTTCATCGGACGACCTATGACCGCGCGGTGGATTCACTTAATCTTGTGAATGATGAGATCGAAAGCATGATCCAGAAAGCATGGGGGCGGTAATGGCACGTAAAGGTATTCTATCATCCGCTCCGACGAAACCTCTAAAGACGGAGCCGCCGAAAACGCCCGCGTTAGAGCCGAATAAGAGCCGGAGCAAGCCTAGCGTCATGCCCCGCGGGGCTGTTGGGGCGCTTCAGTCGTCGTTGAACCGGATGCAAGAGAATGCAGTTCAAGAATTGGACGGCAGTCTGATTGATATGGCCGGCGTCGAAGACCGCTTAGGGACTGATACGCAGGCTCAGAAACAGCTTCACGATAGTCTGAAGACCTATGGCCAGCAGGTCCCGGTTCTGGTTCGGCCGCATCCGGAAACCCCGGGCCGGTTCGAAATTGTCTACGGGCGGCGGCGACTTCAGGCTCTGAAAGCGCTTGGGATGCCGGTTAAAGCGATGGTGCGTCAATTGGATGACCACGCTTTGGTAATGGCGCAGGGCCAAGAGAACACGGCCCGTCAGGATCTCTCTTTCATCGAAAAAGCCAGTTTTGCGGCGCAACTCGATGCGGGGGGCCATGACCGGCAGACAATCGCGGATGCGCTTTCGATCGACCTGCCAATGGTCAGCCGGATGCTCAAGGTCGGCCATGCGTTCGATCTGCCCTTTTTGCGTCAGATCGGGTCGGCGCCATCCATCGGGCGTGATCGCTGGATGGCGCTGGTCAAATTGTTTGAACAACTGGGCGCGAAAGAACGGGCAGTAAAACGAATGGCGCGGCCCGATTGGGAAAGGTTCACTTCGGATGAACGGTTTGAGGCGATTTTCGCCGAGGCTTTGACGACCCCTGAAAAGTCTGCCGACTCCCCTGCCCCATCGGCCAAACCCCGCACGCTGCGGAGCCGAGATGGCAAAGCGCTCGCGGACATTCGCAGCGGCAAGCGTGGTGTCACGGTCACCGTGCCCGCCCGCGCAGCGCAGGGTTTTGATAAATGGCTCGATGCACATGCAGAAGAGCTTTTGCAGGAGATTCACGACCGCTGGCAGAAGACCCGCGCGTGAGACATTGAGGAAGTAGCAACAGGAGGCACATCCAAGACCACAAAAGAAAAGCCCCCCAGGATAAATCCCGGAAGGCCCTTCTCAAACTTTGCACCTTCGAGATAGCCCCAAAGATTTATCGATGTCAACTCTACCCGATGGGATAGGGCCGGTATTTTGTTGTCTTTCGTGATTTTAGATGGAAAACACGTTCCGAACTGCGTTCGGGCGGCCGAAATCGGCTACCCAAGTGGAATGCGAGGGGCCGGACAAATGGGCTTTGCTCGACCGGCTGACAACCGCGGCAGAGGCCTTCGATCTGTCGCACCGCACTCTCACCGTATTGAAGGCTTTGCTGAGTTTCCTACCAAGCCGGCATATTCCGGATGGTGCGGCGGGCATTGTATTTGCCTCAAACGCCCGGCTCTCTGAACGGCTTCACGGTATGCCGGAGAGCACTCTAAGGCGGCATCTGGCGCAGTTGGTCCGCGTGGGCCTGATTGCGCGACATGATAGCCCCAACCGAAAGCGTTTTGCACGAAACCAGGGGGGTGCAATTGCGCTGGCCTTTGGGTTTGATCTCGCCCCTCTTGTGGTTCAGGCAACGATGATTGAGACGGCAGCTCAAGCAGCCGAGGCAGAGCGGGAACGTTTGCAGGCGCTGAGGGACCGCGTGCTGGTCCTCCGCCATGCGCTGATCAGGAAGGGTTGCGGCGAGGGATTGGCTGATGAGGCGGGCCGGGTTCTGCGGCGCAAACCGGATGAAATGGCGTTGTCTGAACTTGAGGAGGCGCTCCGTGTAGCACTTGAAAATGCCTGTGGAGAAGAACCTGTGGGCGAAACAGCACCCGTCCCCCCTGCCCCGCTCACGGACCAAATGAGCGCCAACGACGGTGAAAATGAGCGGCACATACAGGATTCAGATAAATCCTATTTTGACTCTGAAGAGCGCGGCCAAGGCAATAAGAACCCGCGTACGGCTGACAAATCCGAACCTGATTATTCTGAGAAAGAAAAAAGCGTATCATTCGCAGATGTCGTGGATGCCTGCACAGAGGCTGGCATCTTTTTCCCAGACGCGATGCAAAACTGGGGAGACGTTGTGCGGGTCGGAGACCGGATTGCGCCGATGCTGGGGATTGACCCGCCTGTGCTAAATGAGGCAAAACGAGACATGGGCGCGGAGAGCGCTGCTGTGACGGTCCTTTGCTTGCTTGAGAAAGCCGCGACGATCCGTAGCCCCGGAGCTTATCTGAGGCGTTTGACGCAGATGGCCCGAAATGGTGCGTTTTCCCTTGGTCCGATGGTTTCAGCTTTGGCAAACCGGCGAAATTGTCAGCTGACAATTTGAAAAACATAGGTTTTACAGTGACTTAGGTTAACTTACGCCTGGCAATTTAAGAAATTGAGCGTTCTATCGGCAAAATCCCTCCATATGCTTCACCCTCCTCGGCTCAACGGCTAACTTAGGTGAAGCTCTCCGGGAAAACCCATGACCTCTGTCCGCCTCCGCCTGCTTATCCTCGCGCTCACACCGCTCATTGTGCTGATGCCGCTTCTGTTGGTTCTGGGCATGTCCCGCTGGACGGCGGATTATGACGAAGTCCTTATCGCGAATGTTGAAAGCGAGCTGAGGATCGCCAACCAGTATCTCGCGCGGTTGTTGGCTCAGACAGGGAATGAGTTGGACGCCGTCGCGGGGTCCGTCGAATTCGCCCGGCAGCTTGATAGCCCGGCGGCAGAGCAGGCGTCTCTCTTTGCCGAGATACAGGACCGGCTGGGTTTGGATTTTCTGCAATTCCTCCCTATTGAGGCCGCCATCGAAGACGGAGAGGATTGGCCGGTGATCGCCCGCGCCGCGCGGGGCCAGAGCGGCGCGGAGATCGACGTATTTAGGAACGCACGGCTGACAAGGTTGAACGACGCCCTCGCGATCCGCGCGCAGGTGCCGGTGATCGATACGCCCGCCGCCGTGCCCACGGACCGAAAGACCGAAGACCGCGGCATGGTGGTTCACGCCGCGAGCCCGGTTAACTTGGACGGCAGGCAAGGGGTCTTGGTCGGCGGGATGCTGTTGAACCGCAACCTCGACTTTATCGATACGATCAATGACCTCGTCTATCTCAACGCGGTGACCGGTGGTGACAGGCAGGGCACGGCGACGCTTTTCCTAGATGACCTGCGCATCTCGACCAATGTGCGCCTTTTCGAAGATGTGCGCGCCCTCGGCACGCGGGTCTCGGCAGAGGTGAGGGAGGCCGTGTTGATTGAGGGGCGCACTTGGCTCGACCGGGCCTTCGTGGTGAACGATTGGTACATCTCTGGCTACCAGCCGATCACGGATAGTTTCGGCGACCGGGTGGGAATGCTCTATGTCGGCTTCCTCGAAGCACCCTTTGCACAGGCGAAGCGGGAGGCGTTCTGGTGGATGCTAGTTGCTTTCTTTGCCGTGCTGGCGCTGTCGGCGCCGGTGTTCCTTTGGCTGGCGCGCGGTATCTTCTCGCCGCTTGAACGGATGACAAAAGTCATGCACCGCGTCGGCAAGGGGGAACTCTCGGCGCGGATCGGCGCGGTCCCTGCGCGGGATGAGATCGGGGCGGTGGCGCATCACCTCGATTGGTTGCTGGAGCAGGTGCAGGAACGCGACCGGCAGCTGCGCAGCTGGAATGATGCGTTGAACCAGCGGGTCGATCAGCGCACTGCTGAACTGCGCGAGGCGAACGAGAAGCTGGAGCAGACCTTTCGCCAATTGGTGATGAGCGAGAAGCTCGCTTCCATCGGGGAAATCACCGCGGGGGTGGCGCATGAAATCAACAACCCCGTCGCGGTCATCATGGGCAATGTCGATGTCATCCGGGAGACGCTTGGCGCGAATGCAGAACCGGTGGCCACGGAACTCGGCTTGATCGACCGGCAGCTGTCACGGATCGAGGTCATCGTCGGCAAATTGCTCAAGTTCGCCGCGCCATCCGAGTTTTCTGATTGTGAACATAATATTGCGCTGCGGCCCTTGGTGCAGGACTGTCTCGTGCTGGTCGATCACCTCATCAGCCGGGGCGGGATCGAGGTGCATTGCGATCTGGACGAGGTGCCGCCAGTGCGTGCGGACTCCGGAGAGATTCAGCAGGTCGTGGTGAACCTTGTGGTCAATGCGGTACAGGCGATGCAGGGGGCAGGGCGGTTGGCATTGTACCTTAGCCCTGAGAGCCGCGATGGCGTGGCCGGTGTGGCGTTGTCGGTGCATGACAGCGGACCGGGGGTGCCTGAGGCGTTGCTCGGCTCGCTTTTCGATCCCTTCTTTACCACCAAACCGGGGGAGGGGACGGGCTTGGGCCTGTCGATCTCTCAGACGCTGATCCAGCGGGCCGGGGGGATCATCACGGTCCGCAATCGGGAGGAAGGCGGTGCGGCCTTTACCGTTTGGTTGCCGCAAGCCCCCGAGGATGCGGCCCCCCCTGACTAGACCTGACGCGCAAGGGGGGGCAGGGGGCATCAGGCCGCCTTGCCGTCAAAGCCCTCAAGATAGGCCACGAGGATGTCGAGTGCGGCTTGCAGGTCGCCTTTCGACACCATCTCGGTCACCGTGTGGATGTAGCGGGTGCCGACCACGATCCCCACGGCCCGCGCGCCAGCGGCGGCTTGCTGCGCCGCAGCGCCGTCTTGTCCCCCTGCGGCAAGCATGGTGCGTTGGAAGGGGATGTCGCGGGCTTCGGCCAGCTTTTCGATGTCGCGCACGAGGTCCACATCGGCGATGAAGCTGCTGTCGCGGACGTGCAGGCCAAAGCCTTTGCCGAGCCGCGTGGTCGAGAGGTGCTCAGGCACGCCGGGCGTGTCACAGGCCAGCGTCGTGTCGATGCCAAGGCCGATGTCGGGCTGTACCTTATAGGCCGCCGTGCGCGCGCCGCGCAGGCCGACTTCTTCCTGACAGGTGAAGGCCACATGAATCTCCGCGCCACGCCCCTTTTCGGCCAGCTTGCGGATCGCCTCGATCCCCAGCCAGCAGGCCACGCGGTTGTCGAGCGCTTTGGAGACGAACTGCTCACCCATCTCAAGGAATGGCTCGTCCATAACCACGAAGTCACCAACCTTGACGATCTCCTTCGCCTTCTCGCCCAGCCCGAGGTCGACGAAGAATTCCGAGACTTCGGGGATCTTCTTACGGTCTTCGGGGGAGGAAATGTGAATGGGCTTGCCGCCGGGGTTCATCACGCCCTTCAGATCGCCCTGATCGGTGCAGACCAGCACCCGGCGCGAGAAGAGGTTGCGCGGATCGAAACCGCCGACGGGCTGGAGGTAGAGGAACCCGTCTTTCGACACATGGCTGACCAGAAAGCCGATCTCGTCCATATGGCAGAGCAGCATGATCTTGGGCGCTTTGCCATCGCCCGCCGTCGCATCCCGGCGGCAGAGGAGGGAGCCCATCGCGTCGGTCTCTACATTGTCGAACAGCCCTTCGATCTCACGGGTGATCAGATCGCGCACGCGGTGTTCGCGCCCCGGAACGCCGGGGGTTTCGCAAAGGTCTTTGAGTAGGTCGATGTTCATGCTGGCCTCATCCTTGGTGATTTGGCCGCACTATCGCGCCGCGCCTGCCGAAGTGCAAACAGGCGCGGCGCGATGAGGCTGAGAGGGCAGGGGGCTACATCTGACCCGGCAGGAACAGCACGAGCGCGGGGAAGACGAGCAGCAGGATCAGCCGCAGGATATCGACCAGCCAGAACGGGGTGACGCCGCGAAAGATCGTGCCGGTGGAAACATCGCCGACCACGCCCTTGAGGACGAAGACATTGAGGCCCACAGGCGGGGTGATCAGGCTGATCTCGGTCACGACGACGACGATAATGCCGAACCAGACCGGATCGAAGCCAAGGCTCGTGACCAGCGGGAAGAAGATCGGCACCGTCAGCAGCAGCATCGACATGCTTTCGAAAATGCAGCCGAGCGCGATGTAGATCAGGAGGATCAGCCCCATCACCACCCAAGGCCCGAGGTCGAGCGCGGTCACGGAGGCCAGCAGCCCTTCGGGCAGCCCCGCGAGGTTCACGAAGTTGGAGAAGATCCACGCCCCGATCAACACCGAGAAGAGCGAGGCCGAGGTGAGCGTCGTCTCCTCCAGCACTTCACGCAGGCCGCGCCAGCTGAGCCCGCCGCGCGCCCAAGCGATGAGGAAGGCCCCCGCCGCCCCCATGCCCGCGGCCTCGGTCGGGGAGAAGGCGAGGTGGATCGGCCAGAAGTCCAAGACCCCATAGAGCCCGCCGATGACCAGCGCAAAAAGCGCCAGCACCGACCAGACGTGATTGAGCGCACGCAGCCGCTCCCCCCATGTGGCACGGGGGCCAGCGGGGCCGGCCTCGGGGTTCATGGCGACGGAAAAGCGCACCGCGCAGAGGTAGAGAAAGATGCCAAGCGCGCCCGGTACGATGCCCGCGATGAACAGCGCGCCGATCGAGGTCTCGGTCAGCAAGCCGTAGATCACGAGGATGACCGACGGCGGGATCAGGATGCCGAGCGTGCCCCCGGCGGCGATGGAGGCGGTCGAGAGGCTGTCGGAATAGCCGTATTTGCGCATCTCCGGCATGGCGACCTTGGACATCGTGGCGGCGGTGGCAAGCGATGAGCCGCAGATCGCCGCGAAGCCTCCGCAAGCGACGATGGTGGCCATCGCCAGACCGCCCCGGAAGTGGCCCAAAAAGGCGTTGGAGACTTGGTAAAGCTCGCGGCTGATCCCGCCTTTGTTGACGAAAAGCCCCATGAGGATGAAGAGCGGGATCACCGACAGCCCGTAGTCTTGGCTGGTGTCGATGATCAGCCGCGACACCATGGAGATCGATGCGCGGTAGCTGGTCTCATAGACCAGCCCGATCATCCCGACGAGGCCCATGGCAAAGGCAATCGGCAAGCGCAGCAAGACGAGGACGAAAACGGCGGCAAAGCCGATGGCAGAGGCGATCATGTGGCAGGGTCCAGAAGTTGCGGCGCAAAGAGGCGCAGAAGCCCGCGCAGGATCAGCACGACAGCGGTGAGATAGGTCATCACCGCGATGAACATGCCGATGTAGAAGGTCGGGATTTCAAGATATTCGGTCACGTCGCCATAGCTCAGCGCGCGGTAGGCGAGGTCGACGACCCGCCCTGCCGGAAACCACAACATCACCCCGCAGCCCAGTGTCACTAGCCCGTCGCGCCAGCGTTGCAGCCCCCAGTTTTCAAAGGGGCGGTCCAAAAGATCGGCGGCGATATGCCCCTCGCGGCCCGAGAGGACCGGCAGAGCAGAGAAAACGATCAGCGCGATGCCGATGCGGATCAGCTCCGTCGCGGCTTCGATGGGCGCGTTGAAGACCGACCGCATGATGACATCGGCAAAGGTCAGCACCATCAGCGCGAAGAGCGCGAGAGAGGCCATCGTCATCGGCAGGGCCGAGAGGGCGGTGGTTAGGCGGATTAAAGAGCGCATGGCGGTTCCCTGGCTGGGGGCCGACCGCGTTTGCGCCCGGCCCCTTTGGCGGTGGGGGTTATTGGCTGGCCTTCGCCATTTCCTCACGCATCATCTCATAGGCGGCTTGCCCATCGACACCGGCCTCGTCGAGCTCTGCGATCACCTTGTCGCGCACTTTGGCGGCCATCTCGGCAAAGCGGGCTTGATCCTCTTCCGAGGCGGTGACGATCTTGTTATCGCCCGCGGCCTCGGTCGCCTCACGCGCGTCGACGTCGCTCTGGTCCCAAACCGCACCCATCATGCGGCTCGCCGTCTCGCCAAAGACTTCGCTGTCGAGCTTTTGCTGCACGTCTTCGGGCAGGCTGTCGAAGGTCTCTTGGCTCATGATGACCGAGAAGGAACCGCGGTAGAACCCGCCGGGCATTTCATAGACGTTCTTGGCCACTTCGTTGAGCTTGAAGCTGATCCGCTCGCCCATGTTCATGGCCACCGCATCGGCGGCCCCGGAATCGAGTGTTTCGTAAACCTTGGGCGCGGGCACCTGAATGCCGACGAGGCCAAGCTCCGCCCCCACATCCGCCGAGACACCACCGCCGAGGCGGGTTTTCAGCCCCTGCAGATCGTCGAGGGTGTTGACCTCTTTGTTGGAGTGGATTTGCCCCGGGCCGTGGGTTGTGAGCGCGATCACCTTCACGCCGCGGTGCTCGTCCAATTCAGACAGCATCGCCTCATGCACGCGCCAATGGGCAACCGATGCGGCCTCGGCGTTGCCTTCGTAGCCGGGGATTTCCACCAGTTTCGTGCCGACGAAACGACCGGGCGTGTAGCCGTGGAACAGAATGGCGATATCGGCGGCACCGTCCAGCAGCAGGTCCATCTGCGCGGGCGGCGGGGCGAGGCCGTTTTTCAGCTCGGTCTCGATCAGCCCATCGCTGGCCTCGGCCATCATGTCGGTCAATTGGGTGAACATGCCGGTGTTGACCGGGTGGCTTGGCGGCAGCCATGTGGAAATGGTCAGCGTCTCGGCGGCGAAAGCGCCGGTCGCGGTGCAGAGCGCAAGCGCACTCGTCGTGAGAAACTTGGTGAATTTGGTCATTTTGGGCTCCTCCCCATACCGTTCGATATGCCTTGGCAGGGTTCTCCCAAACCCGTATCGCCAAGTATATGCTTTTTCATGTATTCACATTTACAGCACGATTGGAACCATTTTTTGCGCCCGGGGCAAGGGCGGTGATCAGCCGCGAAGATCGCCCGTGTCATCCAAAGCGGCGAGCAGCGATTTCAGCGCGGGCTTCAACTGGGCCCCCTCATTGCCCTTCAGCATCTCCATCAAGGCCGCCTCATGGCGGCGCGCTTGCGGCACCAGTTCGGCGGCCAGCGCGCGGCCCGCGTCGGTCAGATACACCCGCACGCGGCGGCCATCGGCAGGGTCGCTGCGGCGAAGCAGCAGGCCGCGTTCCTCCATCTGGGCGATGATCCGCGTAAGGCGGGATTGTTCGGCCAGCGCCCGGCGCGCGAGCTGCGTGATCATCGCGCCATCAGTGTCCGACAGGCAGGCCAACACGCGCCATTCCGGCACCCGCAGCCCCGCTTTGCGCACCTGCGCGTGGAACTGCGCGCTTGCCACATCGCTGGCCGCCGCCAAGAGATACAGCAGGTAATCCGAGACGAATCCCCCCTCCTGACCCGTCTCCTTTTGGGCGGTTGCGTCGGTCTTTTGCTGCGTCACACCAGTTAACCCTTTGATGGAAAGAGGGCTCCTTGCGCCTCGGCCTCCCTAAATGGCGGGCAAATTCGCGCTTGGCAAGAAAACCCTTGACTGAAACTATATGAAAAATCATATTGTTTGGCAGGGGAGGACATCACATGTCGAAGATCAACGCCATCGTGCGCAGGGTCACAGCGCTGACCGATCGCATCAGCGAATTCGAGATTGCAGCCGCCGACGGCAGCCCGTTGCCGCATTGGGACGCCGGGGCGCATGTGCTTTTCGATCTGCCCGATGGCGACAGCCGCGCCTATTCCCTGATAACCTTCGATCCGATCCCCAAGGCCCCCGAAAGCTACCGCATCGCCGTTCAGCGTGAGCCCGAGGGCAAGGGCGGCTCGACCCATATGCACGGGCTGAAACCGGGGGCAGAGATCACCTGCGCCGCGCCGAAGAACGATTTCCCCCTGTCCCCGGACGCGCCCGCCGTGCTGCTGGCGGGGGGGATTGGCATCACGCCGATGATCTCGATGGCGGCGACGCTCAAGGCCGCGGCGCAGGACTTCACCTTTCACTATACGGCCCGCAGCGCGCCCGTCATGGCCTACCGCGATGCCCTGCGCGACAATTTCGGCGATGCGCTGCATCTGCATTGCGATGATGACGCCACGGCGCTGGACCTCGGCGCGGTGATCGACAGCCTTGGGGCCCAAGCGCATCTCTATGTCTGCGGCCCCAAAGGATTGATCGACGCGGCCAAGGCAAAGGCCGAAGCCGCGGGCGTCGCCGCCGAGCGCATCCATTTCGAACTCTTCGACGCGCCGCAGGAGCAAGAGGGCGACAGCGCCTTTGAGGTTGAGGTTGCCTCAAGCGGGGAGGTTTTCACCATTCCCCCCGGCCAGTCGATCATCGACGTGCTGGAGTCGGGCGGTGTCGATGTCATGTACGACTGCCAGCGCGGCGACTGCGGCATCTGCCAATGCGATGTGCTCAGCGGCACCCCCGATCACCGCGACGTGGTCCTGTCCGAGGCCGAGCGCGCGGCGGGCAATGTCATGCAAATCTGCGTCAGCCGCGCGAAATCTCCGCGCCTTGTGCTCGACATCTGAGGGAGGAACTCATGGGACGTTACGACAGCCCGGCGGCCTTGGCCGCCCTCGTGCAGCCACATCAGGTGCACCGCGATATCTACACCGACCCAGAGGTGTTCCAGCAGGAGATGAAGCATCTCTTCGCCAATGCTTGGGTCTTTGTCGGCCATGAAAGCCAGACCCCGAATAAGGGCGATTATTTCAGCACCCATATCGGCACCCAGCCCGTCATTCAGGTGCGCCATTCGACGGGCGACATCCATGTCCTGCTGAACCGCTGCCCCCACAAAGGCACCAAGATCGTGATAGACCGGCAAGGCAACACCGGCAAATTCTTCCGCTGTCCCTATCACGCATGGAGCTTCAAGACCGATGGCTGCCTCTTGGCGATCCCGCTCAAGAAGGGCTACCAGAACACCGGGCTGGAAGAGACCGACAGCGGCAAGGGGATGCGCAGCGTCGGCGATGTGAAAAACTACCGCGGCTTCATCTTTGCCCGTTTGGCCGAAGAGGGCATGAGCTTCGAAGAGTTCTTTGGCGAAAGCCTGTCCTCGCTCGATAATATGGTTGACCGCTCCCCCGCCGGACGGCTCGAAGTGGTCGGCCCGCCGCTGCGCTACATGCATCATTGCAACTGGAAGATGCTGGTCGAAAACCAGACCGACACCTGCCACCCGATGGTGGCGCATGAAAGCTCCGCCGGGACGGCGGTGAAGCTCTACGAAGAACTGGGCCTGCCTGAGGACGCACCCAAACCCCCCGCGATGGAGATCATCGCCCCCTTCATGTCGCCTTACGATTTCTTCGAAGGCATGGGCATCCGCACATGGCCCAACGGGCATGGGCACACCGGCGTAAACCACTCTATCCACTCGGATTATTCCGCCATCCCCGGCTATTTTGAGGCGCTCTGCGACAGCTACGGAGAGGAGAAGGCCAAGGCGATCCTTGATGAGAACCGCCACAACACGGTCTATTTCCCCAACATCATGATCAAGGGTCCGATCCAGCAATTGCGGGTTTTCATCCCCATCGCCGCCGACCGGACCGTGGTGGAAAGCTACATCTACCGCCTTGTCGACGCACCCGGTGAGCTGACCGCCCGCACCGCGATGTACAACCGCATGATCAACGCGCCCACCTCCATCGTCGGCCATGACGATCTGGAGATGTACGAGCGCGCGCAGGAAGGGCTGATGGTCGACGGGCTGGAATGGGTGAACATCCAACGGCTGATCGAAGAAGACGAAGACTTCGAGGTCGAAGCGGTCGAGAACGGCACCACAGAGCGGCAGATGCGCAACCAATTCCACGCATGGGTCAAGTTCATGACCATGGGCCAAAAGACGGAGGCGGCGGAATGAGTGTGACGCGCGAAAGCCTGATCGACTTCATCTATGACGAAGTGCGCATGCTGGACGAGGGGCGCTATACCGAATGGCTCGACCTCTGGCTGCCGGACGGGCACTATTGGATGCCGTTGGACTATCAGCAAAAAGACCCGATCAACGAGACCTCGTTGATGTATGAGGATATGTTCATGCTCAAGCTGCGCGTCGAACGTCTGAACGGCGCGCGCACCTTCAGCCAGAAACCCAAAAGCCGCTGCCACCATGTGATCCAGCGCCCTTTCGTGGATGAAATGGATACGGACGCCGGCCGCTTTATCACGACCACCTTCATGCACTACGTCGAGACGCGGCTGGATGAGCAGCAATTGCTCGCCGTCACCGCGCGGCATGAGTTGGCGCTGGTCGAGGGGCGGCTCCGCATTGCCAACAAACGGGTCGATATCGTGAATTGCGACGCGGCCTTCCGCAATATCCAGTTGCTGCCATGATCGGGGCAGAGACTGAGACGGTCTTCGCGGCGTTTGACGACACCGCCGCGCGGCACCCCGAACGGGGTTTCCTGAATGTCCTGCCGGAAACGGCGGACATCTACGGCATCGCGGCGGGGGAGGTGAGTTATGCCGAAGCCGCGCGCGAGGTTGCCGCCCTGCGCAAGCGCATTTCGGCGGCGGGCTATCTGCCCGGGCAGCGCGTGATGCTGCTGATGGAGAACCGCCCGGCCTTCTTCCTCTGGTGGCTGGCGCTGAACGGTCTGGGCCTGTCGGTCGTGCCGGTGAACCCCGATCTGCGTGCGGCGGAGCTGAGCTATATGATCGACCATGCCGAGCCGGTCTTGGCCGTGGCGATACCCGCGCGGGGTGAGGACCTGCGCGCGGCGGCGCGGCGAGCGGGCCGCGACATGCCGGTGATCGCGCCGGAGGAACCCCTGCCCGCACCCGCAACGCTTGAGACCATCGCGGCACGGCATGGCGGGGCGGAGGAGGCCGAGGCCGCATTGCTCTACACCTCTGGCACCACGGGCCAGCCCAAGGGCTGCATCCTGACCAATACCTACTTTCTGGACGCCGGGCGGTGGTACGCCGACACCGGCGGGCTTTGCGCCCTCTCGCAAGACGGCGAGCGCATGATCACGCCCCTGCCGATCTTCCACATGAACGCGATGGCCTATTCCTTCATGGCGATGATCGCCGTGGGCGGCTGCCTGACCGCGCTTGACCGCTTCCACCCCCGCAGTTGGTGGTCCTCGGTCCGCGCCTCGGGGGCGACCTGTCTGCACTACCTCGGCGTGATGCCGTCGATGCTCATGGGGGCCGAGGCAAGCGAAGCTGACCGCGACCATGCCGTTCGCTTTGGCTTCGGCGCGGGGGTGGACCCGAAACTGCACGCCGCCTTCGAGGCGCGTTTCGGTTTTCCATTGGTCGAGGCTTGGGCCATGACCGAAACCGGCGCGGGGGCGGTGATCTGCGCCAACCGCGAACCGCGCCGCGTGGGCGAAAGCTGCCTCGGCGCGCCCGAAGGGGGGCTGGAGGTCCGGCTGCGCGACGATGCCGGGCAAGAGGCCGATCAAGGCGAATTGCTGGTGCGCCGCGCCGGTGCCGAACCCCGGCGCGGGTTCTTTGCGGGCTACTTCAAAAATGCCGAAGCCACGGATGAGGCTTGGGCGGGCGGTTGGTTCCACACCGGCGACATCGTGCGCCGCGCGCCGGATGGTGCGATGTATTTCGTCGACCGCAAGAAAAACGTGATCCGCCGCTCGGGCGAGAACATCGCGGCGGTCGAGGTGGAATCGACCCTGATGCGCCACCCTGCCGTGGCCAGCGCCGCAGTGACCGCCGTGCCTGACGCGGTGCGCGGGGATGAGGTTTTCGCCTGTATCGTGCCGCAGGACGCCGGTGCTGACCCTGCCGTCTTGGCCCGTGAAATCACCGAATGGTGCCTGACCCAACTTGCCTATTACAAAGCCCCCGGCTTTATCGCTTTTGTCGAGGCGCTGCCGCTGACGGCGACGCAGAAACTCCAACGCGGGGTGCTGAAAACGCTGGCCGCCGATCTGCTGGACGATCCCGCCACGCAAGACCTGCGCGGGATGAAGAAACGGACGGCGGCATGAGGCGCAGGGGCTATGGCGGCGTCGCGCTCGCGGCGCCCACCTCGGTGCCCTATGCCCGCTACAGCAATGAGACCGCCCATTGGTGGATCGCCCGCGCGCTGCGCGCGATGCTGGGCAAGGCTGGGATCGCGCCGGGCGAACTGGACGGGTTCTCGGTCTCCAGCTTCTCGCTCGCGCCGGACACGCCGGTCGGGCTGACCCAGCATTTGGGGCTCAGCCCGCGTTGGCTCGATACCGTGCCGACGGGCGGGGCCAGCGGGGTCATCGCGCTGCGCCGCGCGGCGCGGGCGGTGCAGGCGGGCGATGTCGACGTGGTGGCCTGCGTGGCGGGGGACGCGAACCGGATCGACAGCTTTCGCAGCCTGCTCAGCGGCTTTTCGCGCTTTTCGATGGATGCGACCTTTCCCTATGGTTTCGGCGGCCCGAACGCGAGTTTCGCCCTGCTGATGGACCGCTACATGCAGGAATTCGGCGCCACGCGAGAGGACTTTGGCCAAATCGCCGTGGCCCAACGCGCTAATGCGCTGCACTATCCCGATGCGCTGATGAAGACCCCACTCACTCTCGACCAATACCTCGATGCGCGGATGATCTCGGACCCCATCGCGCTTTTCGACTGCGTCATGCCCTGCGCCGGGGCCGAGGCGTTTTTGGTCATGCGCGAGGACGAGGCCCTGCGCCGCGACCTGCCCTTCGCGCGGATCAGCGGCACCATCGAGCGGCACAACGCCTACCCCGAAGACCCGATGCAACTGCGCGGCGGCTGGGGCGTGGATATCGGTGAGCTCTACGAGATGGCGGGCCATGGGCCGGAGGGGGTCGATCTGCTGCAAACCTATGACGACTACCCGGTGATCTCGATGATGCAGTTCGAAGACCTCGGGTTCTGCGCCAAGGGGGAGGGGGCCGCCTTTACCCGGCGGCGAGATCTGACGATCCACGGCGATTTCCCCCACAACACCTCGGGCGGGCAATTGTCGGTCGGTCAAGCCGGGGCCGCAGGCGGCTATCTGGGGCTCGTGGAAGCGATCCGGCAGGTGACCGGGCAGGCCGAGGGCACGCAGGTTGCCAACGCCCGGCGGGCCTTGGTCTCGGGCTTTGGTATGATCAACTATGACCGGGGCGTCTGCTCTGCCGCGGCGATCATCGAAGGGGGCGCGCCATGACCGATCCATTGACGCCGCCCCGAAAGAAGAACCCGCAAAAGCGCAGTAGGGTGCCGACGCTGCCGCCCGCGCAGCGGTCGCGCGCGGCCCTCGGCCTTGCCATCGCCGCCGGGCGCGGTGTCTTTGCGCTTCAGCACTGCGCCGATTGTGGGGCGGTGCAATACCCGCCCCGCGATGCCTGCTGCAAATGCCTGTCCGTCGCGCTGGACTGGCGCGAGACGGACCGCGCGGGCGAAGTCTTGGCCGAAACCACGATCCGCGTCTCGCCCGACCCGTATTTTCGTGAGCGGCTGCCGTGGCGCATCGGCACGGTGCAACTGGCCGCGGGGCCGGTGGCGGTGTGCCATCTGCACGGCGAAGTCGGGCGCGGTGATGCGGTGCGGCTGGCGTTGAAACTGGACCGGGCCGGGCAGGGGGTCATGGTGGCCCTGCCGCGAGAGGGAAGCGAATTGATGCAAGACGATCCAATGCTGCGCGAAATGTCGAGCGATCCGAAACATCGGCGGGTGTTGATCACCGATGCCCGCTCGCCCTTGGCCCTGCCGCTGGCCCAAGCGCTCCTGAGCGCAGGTGCGGCGGAGATATTCCTGGGGGAGCCGGAACATTGGCGCCGATGGGAAGGCCGCGCGGCCTTCGAGGGAATGGAGAAGGTCAGCCTCATGCCGCTCGATGTCACCGATGGGGCCTCGGTCTCGCGCCTCGCCGCAGAGATCGGTGGAAAGGTCGACATCCTGATCAACACCGCCCAATTCATCCGCCCCGGCGGGGTGCTGGGCAGTGACACGGTCTTTGCCCGCGAGGGGATGGAGACCAATGTGCTGGGCCTGATGCGCTTGGCGCAGGGCTTTGGCCCCGCGATGGCCTCGCGCACGGCGGATGGGGTCAATGCCGCGGTGGCTTGGGTCAATCTCCTGTCGGTCGGGGCCTTGGCGCCCGAGGCTGGGTTCGGCGGCTTCGATGCCTCGCAAGCGGCGGCGCGGTCGCTCAGCCAGACGATGCGGGCGGAGTTTGCCGGATCGGGACTGCGGGTGATGAATGTCTACACCGGCCCCGTCGATGACGAATGGCACCAACCTCTGCCGCCGCCCAAAGTCGCCCCCCGCGCGTTAGCGCGGACAGTGGTGCGCGGGTTGGTCGACGGGTTGGAAGAGGTCGCCTGCGGTGACGTGGCCAAAGACGCGCTGGCCCGCTGGCTGGACGATCCGGCCTTGATGGAACGCGAAACGCGGGGGGGCGGCGCATGAGCGATGCAATCACGACACTGGCCGAAGCACTGGCAAGCGGTGCGGCAAAGGTCGTCGATCTGACCCATAGGCTCGACCCGGACTTCCCGGTCATCGTCCTGCCGCCAGAGTTCGGCCAATGTGCGCGGTTCCGGATGGAGGAGGTCTCGGCCTATGATCACCGCGGCCCGGCGTGGAAGTGGCATAACCTCACGCTAAACGAACACACCGGCACCCATTTCGACGCGCCCATTCACTGGGTCTCGGGCAAGGACGTGGCCCATGGCGCGGTGGATGAAATCCCGCCCGAAGCCTTCATCGGCCCGGTCGTGGTGATCGACTGCTCGGCGGGGGCGGCGCAGAACGACGACTTTGAGCTGACGCCCGAGATCATCCGCGATTGGGAGGCCCAGCACGGGACGATCCCCGCCGCCGCTTGGGTGCTGATGCGCACCGATTGGTCGAAACGCAGCGGCGCGGATTACCTCAACATGCGCGAGGATGGCGCCCATTCGCCCGGCCCGACGCCCGCCGCCATCGAACTGCTGCTAGAGCGCGGCATTCGCGGCTTTGGCACGGAAACGGTCGGCACCGACGCGGGGCAGGGGATGCATTACGACCCGCCTTTCCCGGCGCATTACCTGCTGCATGGGGCGGGCAAATACGGGCTGCAATGCCTGTGCAACCTCGACCAACTGCCGCCCACGGGGGCCATGCTGATCGCCCCGCCGCTCAAGATCAAAGGCGGCACCGGCAGCCCCTTGCGGGTGCTGGCGCTGATACCGGGAGAGAGAGTATGACCGAATACACCGCCGTCATCACCGGGGGTAGCAAGGGCATCGGCGCCGATCTTGCGCAGCGGTTGCTGGGGCGAGGCTATCGCGTGATCTCGATCGCGCGGGGCAAGCCGGAATGGGAGGCGGAAGGCTGCGAGCATATCGAAGCCGACCTGCTCGACCCCGCCTCCGTCGCCGCCGTTGCTACGGATATCGCCGCGCGCCATGAGGTGACCCATCTGGTGCATAACGCGGGGCTGATCTGGCCCAATCTGGTTGAGGAGGCCAAGCCCGAAGACATCACCGGCCTTGCGCAACTGCACCTCGGCTCGGCGCTGACGTTACTGCAAGCCTTTCTACCCGCCATGAAAGAACGCGGCTTTGGCCGGGTGATGTTCAACGCCTCTCGCGCCGCCTTGGGCGCGCCGACGCGAACGGCCTATTCAGCCTCGAAAGCGGGGATGATCGGCATGGCGCGCACTTGGGCGCTCGAGCTTGCGCCGCATGGCATCACCGTCAATGTCGTGGCCCCCGGCCCGGTGCAGACGGATAACTTCTGGGGCATCATCCCGAAAGAAAGCGAACGCGAAGCCGCGCTGGCCAAACGCATCCCCGTGGGGCGGTTGGGGCAGGTGGAGGACGTGACCAACGCCTTCCTCTTCTTTTGCGATCCGGCCAGTAGTTTCGTCACCGGCCAGACGCTTTTCGTCTGCGGCGGGTCGAGCATCGGGACGCTGACGCTCTGACCCCTCGGGCTTAGCCCTTGCGGAAATGCTGTACCAATTCAGGGACATAGGCATCGCCCGCGCCCTTTTCGACGACTTTGGAAAGGGCGCGATAGACCCCGTCGGCAATCTCGACCTGCGCGCCCGCTTGGGCGGACATCTGGCGGTAATAGTCGAAATCCTTCAGCGCGTTGCTGATCGCGAAGGGCAGCGCCTCGCGGTCGCCGCTGGTGATGAAGGGCGAGAGCCGATCCAGCGCGACACTGGCACCGCCGCCACTGGCCAAGACATCTACGAAACTCTGCGGATCGATCCCCGCATCCGCCGATTGCGCGGCGGCTTCGGCAAGCAGGGACATGAACCCGACCGAGACGTAGTTGTGCAGCAGCTTCAACCGGTGGCCCGCGCTGACCTCGCCCACATGTTTGACCTCCTCGGTGAAGGCGGCGAGCACCGGAGAGACCTTTTCGACCGTGGCCGCGTCACCGCCGACGAGCAGGTTCAACTTCCCCTCATGGGCAAACTGCGCGGTGCGGGTCATCGGCGCATCGACGAAATCGCCCCCCGCCGCTTTGACCGCCTCGGCCATCTTCAGCGTCGACGCGGGCAGGGAGGTTGAGCAATCGACGACCACAGCACCCGGTTTCAGCCCCGCGATGACGCCGCCCTCTCCGGTCAGGATCCCTTCGACCTGCGGCGAGCCGGTAACGCAGAGGATGATCACATCGGAGGCGGCGGCAAGATCGCTCAGACTGTCGAAGGCCGTAGCCCCCAGCCCGTCCAACTCATCGGTCGGCTGGTTGCCGGGGTGGTCGAAATAGCCAAGCGCAAATCCCCCGCGCCGCATTACATTGCGGGCAATTCCGTGGCCCATCAGGCCGACACCGATCATACCGATTTTCATGGATTTTCCTTCGCTTGCCACCGCCACCCCTGCGCGCGGTTCCCTTGGGGAAAGGTCTAGCGATCCACCCAGCACGGTGCAACGCGGCAGGGCCGGATTTTCTTGCCCAAACAGGGCTTTGTATATTTGAAACCGACAATTCGATTGATAGGAATGGCGCATCAATGGAATGAGGCTGAAATGACTTTGACCCGCGACCCCCACCAGATTGCCGAAACGCTTTACCATGGGCAGTTTTGCCCGATGTTCATCGATGGTCAGGACGTGCCCGCCTACTCCGGCACGGTGATCGAGGTGACCGATCCCGCCTCCGGCCGCAAGCTGGCGGAAGTGCCGCGCGGCGGGGCGCGGGATGTCGATCTGGCCGTGGATGCCGCACGCCGCGCCTTCGAAGGCGTCTGGTCCACCTTCACGCCCTACGACCGGCAGGAGGTGCTGTTGCGCATCGCCGATGTGATGGAGCGGGATTGGGAGAAGCTCTGTGTCTCCGACACCGCCGACATGGGGCTGCCGCTGGCGCGGACGCTCGGGAACAAGCGGCGGGTGATCGGGATGCTGCGCTTCTACGCAGGTCAGGCCGTGGCGCTGCATGGTGACGTGATCGAGAACTCGATCTCGCAGTCGATGCTGTCTTTCACCACCCGAGAGCCGGTCGGCGTGGTGGGCGCGATCATCCCTTGGAACGCCCCGACCGCCGCCTCGATCTGGAAGATCGCCCCGGCGCTGGCCACCGGCTGCACCGTGGTTCTGAAACCCTCCGAAGATGCGCCGCTGACGCCCTTGATGATCGCGCGGCTGATGCAGGAGGCGGGCGTGCCCGACGGCGTGGTCAATGTGGTCACCGGCACGGGGCGCGAGGCCGGGGCGCGGCTGGCCGAGCATCCGGACGTGAACAAGGTGGTTTTCACCGGCTCCACCGCCACCGGCAAGACCATCGCGCGGGCCGGGGTGGAGAACCTCAAGCGGATCACGCTGGAGCTTGGGGGCAAGTCGCCGCTGATCATCTGCAAAGATGCCGATCTCGACAAGGCGGTGCCGGTGGCGGCGATGGCGGTCTATGCCCACTCGGGGCAGATCTGCATCGCGGGCTCGCGGCTTTTCGTGGCGCGGGAGATTCAGGATGAGTTTATCGAGAAGCTCACCGCCTTCGCGCGCGGGCTGAAGATCGGGCATGGCCTCGACGAAGGCACCGATCTGGGGCCGCTGATCAACGCCGTGCAGACCGAGAAGGTCGAGGGTTATATCGCCAAGGGAAAGGCCGAGGGCGCGCGGCTGGTCACCGGCGGCGGTCGGCCCGAGGGGCAGGGCTATGCTGGTGGCAACTTCCTCGAACCGGTGATCTTTGCCGGTGTGAAGGACGAGATGACCATCGCGCAGGAGGAGATCTTCGGCCCCGTGATCTCGGTCTTGCCCTTCGACACGATGGAGCAAGTCGTGACCCGCGCCAATGCCACGCCCTATGGGCTGGCGGCGGGGATCTTCACCCGCGATCTCGGGGTGGCGCATCGGACGGTGAAGAAGCTGAAGGCCGGATCGGTCTGGGTGAACATGTACCACGCGATCGACCCGGCGGTGCCCTTTGGCGGGCTGAAGATGTCGGGCTACGGAAAGGAAGGCGGCGTGGAGCACCTGCAGGCGTATCTGGATACCAAGGCGGTTTGGATTCAGACGGAGTGATTGAACGCTGAGGGCAGCGCCGGCCCGCGGGGTGGTGCTGCCCGGCTTTTAGCCGGGCGGAACCTAGTTAGAAGCCGCTGATGCTCGGTAGCCACGTGCTCAAAGCAGGCACGAAGGTCAGCAACATTAACACCAAGAAATTCGCCAAAAAGAACGGCGGCATCTCGCGGATCAGCGCGGCGGGCTTCAGGTTCACCGCCGAGGAGACAACGAAGATCAGGCTCCCCACCGGCGGCGTCGTCAGCCCCAGCGTCAGATTCACGATCACCACGATGGCGAAATGATCCGGCGCGATGCCGAGCGCGTGGCTGATCGGCGCGAGGATCGGGACGAGGATCATCACCCCCGGCAGCGGATCCATGAACAGACCAAAAAGCAGCAACAGCACGTTCACCGCCAAGAGGAACAGGATCGGCGAAAGCTCCCACGCGATGATCGTCTCGGCCAGAAACTGCGGCACGCCCTCGATCACCAAGACCCATGCGAAAGCCCGCGCGGCCCCAAGGATCAGCAACACCGCGGATGAGATCAGTGCCGCGCGAAGAATCAGCCCCGGCAGATCGCGCAGGCGCAGGGCGCGGTAGACGAAGAACCCGCAAAACAGCGCATAGAACACCGCGATCACGGAGGCTTCGGTCGGGGTGAAAATACCGCCCCGGATGCCGCCGACGATCAGCACGATCAGCCCAAGCGCGGGCAACGCCATCAGGCTGTTGCGCCACATCTGCGCCCGCTCGGGCCGGGCCTCATCGCTGCGGTAATCGCGTTTCCAACTGACCCAACCGTTGGCCGCAAGGCTCCCTCCGGCGAGCAGCAGCCCCGGGATGACACCCGCCATGAACAGCGACCCGACCGAGACTTCCTGATCCTGCAAGGCATAGATGATCATCACGATCGAGGGCGGGATGATCGGCCCCACCACGGCGGAAGAGATCGTCAGCGCCCCGGCGTAGGAGCGGTCATAGCCGCCCTTCTCCATCATGCGGATCATCATTGCGCCGGGGCCCGCGGCATCGGCCAGCGCCGAGCCGGAGATGCCTGCGAACATGGTCGAGGAGATCACATTGGCATAGCCCAGCCCCCCGCGCAGATGGCCCACGAATTGCGCCGCGAAACGCAAAAGCGTGTGGGTGATTGCCCCGCCGGTCATGATCTCGGCGGCGAGGATGAAGAAGGGCACGGCCAGCAGCGGGAAACTGTCGAGGCCCGAGAACATCTCCTTCACCACCACGATCTGTGGGTAGGAACTGCCCAGACCGATGGCGGCAAAGACGGAAATGGCCATGGCAAAGGCGACGGGCAGTCCTAGCACCATGAGCACGAAAAGCGAGATGAAGAGGATCTCAGCCATTGGCGGCTCCCGGCATGTTTTCGGTCTGACCTTCGGGCTGGTGATAACGGCCCGCCATGATGAAGGGCCGCGCGATCAGCAACAGATGTACGATCAGCAGTGTGAAGCCGACTGGCATGGCGGCATAGACATAGCGGAACGACAGGCGCATCGCGGGGGTCATCTGATACTGTGCGCGCTGCATATAGTCCCAGCCGACTTTGACCATGAAGGCAAAGAAGAACAGCAAAATCAGAACGATCACCCCGCGCAGGATGCGCTGCGTCCGGGTGTTCATCACATCATGCAGATTGGTGATGGCCACATGACCGCCTTGTCGCAACGCCAGCCCGGCGCCTAGAAAGGCCATCCAGATCATCAGGTAACGGGCGGATTCATCGGACCACGACAACGAATGGTTGGTGCTGAACCGCAGGGCGACATTGGCCCCCACGACCAAGACCATTCCCGTCAAACAGGCGATCACCACGGCGGCGTTCACCTTGACGAATAGCTGTTCCAATCTGCGCATGGTTTCCCTCCCGTGCAAAACGGCCGGAAGCACTGCTCCCGGCCGTCCGTCTTTACGTCGCGGCGCTTACTCGGTCGCGGCGATCTGGTCGATCAGCTCTTTGCCGTAGGTCTCGTAGTAACCCTGATAAGCGCTTTCAATGGAGGCGCGGAAAGCGGCCTTCTGCTCTTCGCTCAGTTCGTTCACTTCCATGCCGCGCTCTTTCAGCGTCTCGACGCCGCTTTGCTCCACGTCATCGACGAAGGCGCGCATGGCGGAGACGGCCTCGGTCGCGCCCTTCTCAAAGGCGGCTTTGTCCTCATCCGACAGACCTTCCCAGAAGGGTTTGGAGACCAACAGCATGGCGGGCGAATAGACGTGACCCGAGAGGGTTAGGTACTTCTGCACCTCGTCGAGCTTGACGGAGACGATCACCGACAGCGGGTTTTCCTGCCCGTCGATGGTGCCCTGTTGCAGCGAGCTGATCACCTCGGGCCAAGCCATCGGGGTGGGGGCGGCGCCAGCGGCGTTGAAGGCTTCGAGGTGGACCGGGTTTTCCATGGTGCGCAGCTTCATGCCCGCGATGTCTTCGGGGGTCTCAATGGCGTTGCGGTTGTTGGTGATGTGGCGGAAACCCTGTTCGCCCCAAGCCAAGGCCACCATGCCCGCGCCGTCGAACTCGGCCAAGATGTCCTGACCGATCGGCCCGTCAAGCACGCGGCGCGCGTGGTCGAGGCTGCGGAACAGGAAGGGGATGTCGGTCACGCCGGTGGCGGGAACGAAGTTGCTCAGCGTGCCGGTGGAGACGATGGTCGCCTCGACGGTGCCCAGTTGCAGGCCTTCGACGACCTCGCGCTCACCACCCAGACCGGAGGAGGGGAAATGGCGGAAGCTGAACTTGCCGTCGGTCTCGGCCTCGACGACCTCTTGCCACTTCTGCGCCGCGACGCCGTAGTGGCTGTCGGGGGCGAGAGCGTAGCCGATCTTGACTTCGGTCTCGGCGCTCAGGGCTCCTCCGGTGAGCGCGGCCAAAGTGGCGAAAATTGCCGTGGGCTTGATGATTTTGAACATTTTGTATCCTCCAGCGATCTTATTAACAAGGTCACGAAAACTGCTAGCGGCGGATGTTCAGAATGGCAATGGGGGTGGGGCGCTTTGTGGACAATGAATCCACAGCAAAGCGCCGCTAAATTTCCGTGACGATATGATCGGGCGCGATGCCCGAGCCTTGGATGGCCGCAGCAACCTCCAACCCCAAGAGGGAGCCGTGGCCGGTGACCAGCGCCGTGGCGAAACCCGCCTGCGCCCCGCCGAGGATGTCGGTGTGCAGCGTGTCGCCGACCATCAGCACGCGCGACGGATCAACGGGCTTTGCCCGAGCGAGGGCCAGATCGAAGATGTCGGGGAAGGGCTTGCCACAAAAATGCACCGCCACACCGGTCGTGTCGATTAGACGATGCGCGAACCAGCCGGGTTCGAGCGAAAGACCATCCTCCCGCGGGGCGACGAGATCGGGGTTGCCGACGAAGACGGGCCGGGGCTGGCGTTTCAGACTGGCCTCCAACAGGGCCTGCCGCGCCTCTGTCCACCCATCCGCCCCGACGAGGAGGAAACCTTCGGCCCGGTCATAGACAGCCGGATCATCCGCCAGAACGGTCGCGCCGAGGCGGGCGATCTCTCCCATGTCCTTATCGGGGTTCAGCATCACGCCCCAGCGGCGCGCGGGTTCTGTCGCGACGCGGTGCAGCAGCGCCTCGCGGCTGGTGACCACCTCGTCGGCTGCGAAATCAAAGCCAAGCCGCGCGTAGCGGTCCATCATATGCGCCTTGGGATAGGCGGCGGAGTTGCTGACGACCATGACCGATTTGCCCATCTCGCGCAGAGCGGCAATGGTCTGCGCTGCCCCCTTGATCGCGGTTTCGCCGACGTTCAGCACGCCGTAGGCGTCGAACAGGATCAACTCATAGGGCGCGACGATATCGAGGAAACGGGCGGCTTCCGTCCCATGGCCGAGCTTGTCGCAGTCGGGCAGGCGGGGGCGCAGGCGCTGGTATTCGGCCAGCGCCTGCGCGGGGTCTATGGCGACACTCACAGGATGCGGCGGCGCAGGAAGGCCGAGATCACCTCACCGATGATCACCAACACGATGATCGCGATGAGGATCGTGGCGACCTCGGGCCAGTTGAAGGTGTCGATGGCACCTTGCAGGATGATCCCGATGCCGCCCGCGCCGACGAGGCCCAGAACGGTGGATTCACGCAGGTTGATGTCCCACCGCAGGATCGACACGGCCCAGAAGGTCGGCATGACCTGCGGCACGATGGCATAGGCGATGACCTTGAAACGCGAGGCGCCGGTGGCCTCTAGCGCCTCCACGGGGCGGCGGTCGATCTCCTCAATCGCCTCCCCCAGAAGCTTGCCGATGAAGCCGATGGAGCGGAACATAATCGCGAGGATCCCCGCCACTACGCCGGGGCCGAAGATTGCCACGAAGAGAAGCGCCCAGATGATCGTGTTCACCGACCGCGAAGTCACGAGGATCAGCCGCCCGAGCCAGAGCGTGGCCCGGTTGGGCGTGGTGTTCTGCGCCGCGATATAGGCCACCGGCAGCGAGAGCAGCACCGCGAAGGTGGTGGCGAAAGTGGCGATGTTCACCGTGTCCCAAAGCACCTTGAGGATCGTGTCGAGGTTGCTGGGGTCGGGCGGATACATGCGGCCAAAAAGGTCGCCGATCTGCTCGGGCGCGCCCCAGACCCAGGCCCAGATGACCTCGATCGAAGTCAGGGCCCAAGCGATGGCGAGGGCGCAGCCCAGAAGCACGCCGTAGCGCGTGAGGCGTTGGCGCAGGGTGAAACGGGTCCAGTCGTCGCGGCCGAATTTCTCTGCAAGGGTCGTCATTGGATGCGCTTTCTGATCACGCCGCTGACGGCTTCGGAGACAAGGATGACACCGACGATGACCATGGTGATCGCCAGCGCGAAGTCATAGTCGTAGCGGCCAAAGGCATTGGCGAGCGTCGCCCCGATGCCGCCCGCGCCCACGATGCCGACCACCGCCGAGGCGCGCAGGTTGCTGTCGAGCTGGTAGATCGTGAGGCCGATCTGGCGCGGCATGATCTGGGGAAAGATCGCGTAGATCAGGGTCGAGAAATAGGGCGCACCGGCGGCGCGCATGGCTTCGACCTGACCGAAGTCGATCTCCTCGATCCGTTCGGCCAGCATCTTGGCGACGAAGCCGATGGAATAGACGATCAGCGTCAGCACGCCCGCGAAGGGGCCGAAGCCCACGGCCTTGACGAAGAGGATCGCCACGATGACCGGGTGAAAGCTGCGCGCCACGATGATGATGGCGCGGCCAAGGTAGAAGATCGGCTTCGGCGCCACGTTGCGCGCGGACATAAAGGCGATGGGGATCGACAAAAGCACCCCGCCCGCGGTGGCGAGGATGGCGATCTTGAGGCTCTCGAGGAAGCCGTCGATCAACAGGCCCGAGCGTTCGAAACTGGGCGGGAAGGCCCCGCCAAAAATGCGCCCGGCACGGCCCAGCCCTTCGGCCACGCGGTTCCAGTCAATCGGCATGGTCAGCCCGACCCAGCCGAAATAGGCCACCGCGCCCAAGATCACCGCCCACCGCAGCACCGGGTTGGCGATGAAGGGTGGTTTTTTCCAGGTATCTCGCGGCGCGCTCATGCCGCGGCCCCATCTTTGGCGCGGTCCGCATGGGGGCTGCCGGCGTAGATCTGATCCATCGCCGCTTGGTCGAGCTTTGCGGGCTCGTCGTCGAAAATGATCCGGCCATAGCGCATGCCGACGATACGGTCGGTGTATTCCTTGGCCTCGGTCACGTTGTGGATGTTGATCAGCACCGGAAGTTTTAGCTCACCGGCGAGGTCGCGCAGCAGGCCCATGATCTGCTCTGAGGTCTTGGGGTCGAGCGAGGCGGTGGGCTCATCCGCCAGCAGAATGTCGGGGTCCTGCATCAAGGCGCGGACCACACCGACACGCTGGCGTTCGCCGCCCGACAGCTGGTCGGCGCGGGTGTTGGCATATTGCGCGATGCCGACGCGCTCCATCAGCTCATAGGCGCGGCGGATGTCGGCCTTGGCATAGCGGCGGGTCACGGCGGACCATGTCGAGATGTAGCCCAAGCGACCGGACTGGACGTTCTCCATCACCGTGAGGCGGTCGACAAGGTTAAAGCCCTGAAACACCATGCCGATCTTGCGCCGCGCGGCGCGCAGGTTTTTGCCGCGCAGGTTGGTCAGTTCGGTGCAGTTGAGCATGATCGACCCCGAGGTCGGCTCCACCAGTCGGTTGATGCAGCGCAGCAGCGTCGATTTGCCCGCGCCGGAGGAACCGATGATCGAAACGACGCTTTCGCCCTCGATCGTCAAATCGAGGTTCTTCAGCACCGGATCACCGCTGCCATAGCGTTTCACGAGGTCGGAAATTTTCAGCATTTAATGTACCTTAAACGTGGGGCCGACCGCAAAGCCGGCCCCCGGTGTTGAACGATTATTCAGCCGCGAGGCCCTGCGGCGTGTACTCGACGCCGTTCGCCTTCTGGATCTGACGGATCACCGCCCACTGGTCCTTGTAGGTGATCGGGACGAACTTGCTCACCCCCGCGAATTCCTCACCCAGTGCGGTGCCTTCGAAGTCGAAGGAGAAGAAGGCTTCCTTGATCTTTTCCTTCAGCTCGGGCGCGAGGTCATGCGCGACGCCGTAGGAGGTTGTCGGGAAAGGATCGCTTTCCCAGACGATGCGCACGTCCTCGGGGTCGTAAAGACCGCGCTCGGCCATGCGGTCGACCACTTCGGAGGCCACCGGGGCCGCGTCATAGTCGCCCGCGACGACGCCCAGCATGGACTGGTCGTGGCTGCCCGAATAGGTCACTTCGTAGTCTTCGTCCGGCACGACGCCCAGATCGGGGAAGAGCGCGCGCGGCGCTTGGTTCCCGGAGTTGGAGGTGGGCGAGGTATGCGCGATGCGCTTGCCGGCCAGATCCTTCATCTCTTTGATGTCGCTGTCGGCCTGTGTGTAGACCTGCAGCTTGTAGCCGAACTGGCCGTCCTCGGCGCCCATGATGGCAAAGGGCTCGACGCCCGCGAGGTTCACCGCAAACGGCGTCGGACCGGTGGAGAAACCGGCGATATGCAGGCGGCCCGAGCGCATCGCCTCAACCTCGGCGGAGTTCGACTGCACGGCGAAGAACTGCACGTCCTTGCCGGTCACGTCTTCAAGATGCTCGATGAAGGGGGTCCAGATGTCTTCGTAGATCGCGGGGTCTTCGACGGGGGTATAGGCGAAAACCAGCGTCGAGGGGGCTTTCAACATATCAGGATCGGTCGGCGCATCGGCGACCAGATCGCCATCGGCGTCGCAGAACATCTTGTCCAAGGCGCCGCGCTCGCAATTCTCTTGCGCGAAGGCAAGGCTGCCCGTCAGTGTGAAGGCCGCGGTGAGACCTGCGGCGAATAGGTATCTATGAGACATTGTGTTCTCCTCCCTGAGAATCCGCGCATCTGGCGCGAAATACAATAATGCGCAGATACGAACATCGAACAGTTTCGTTTGCAAGCAGTTCCGGTGCGTCGGCAGACAATTTTGTCACAAAGCTGTAACACACCCCGCAAGAAAGAGCGGGGCGTCAAAACGTGATTTAATCTATCGAAACGGGGACTTCAGAGATCGAGTTCGATCTTGCGCACCCGGTCGCGCAGCAGGGTTTTGGATACGGTCAGCAAATGCTGCTCCATCGCCGCGGCAGCGCCGAGCGTATCGCGCCGGGCGATGGCGTCGTTCAGCGTCATGTGCTGCTCACCCAGCACCTGTAGCGTTTCGGGGGCGTGATAGGTGCGGCGGCGCGAGGTCCATGCCACTTCGCGGCGCACCGCGCGGATGGATTCGTAGACCGTAAGAAACAGTGGATTCCGCGCCATCTCGGCGATCTTGTAGTGGAACATGTCATCCGCCGCCTCATAGGCGTCCGGGTCACTGAGGTTCAGCGTGGCGCGCATCAACTGATCCAACCGCTCGATCTCTTGCGGGCGGGCGCGGTCGGCGGCGAGGGCGGCAAGGGCAGGCTCAACCTCTAGCCGCACTTCCATCACGTCGCTTGGCGTGACTTGTCGTGCAAGGTGGCGCAGGCTGTCGGCATTGGTCGCGGGCGGCGGTGTGGCGAATGTGCCTTGGCCGTGGCGGCGATAGATCGTGCCGTCCTCTTGCAACAGGCCAAGTGCCAGTCGCAGCCGCGCCCGGCTCACGCCGAAATGCTCGGCCAGCGCCCGTTCGGGCGGCATCCGCCCGTCGTTCAGGATGTCCCCTTGGCGGATCGCTCCGCGCAGCCGCTCGGCCAATTCATCTTCACTTGGGGCGGACTGGGGGGGCTGTGTCATGAGTTGGAAAACGCTTCAAATAAATCAATGAACATACGCAGAGAGGTTACCATTAGGAAAATTCCAAAGGCAAACCGAAGCGCCCGGCGCGGCATGCTATGGGCCAGTTTCACACCCACATGGGCAAAGCTGGAAGTGAGCGGAATGATGATGGCCGCAGCGGCAAGGTTCACATAGCCGAGCGAGAAGGGCGGCAGCCCCTCGGCCCCAAGGCCGGTGAGCGCATAGACAACGGCACCCGGCAGCCCGATGATAAAGCCAATCGCGGCAGAGGTGCCCACGGCGCGGCGAATGTCATAGCCGAGAAAGTTCAACAGCGGCACGCCGATGGTGCCGCCCCCGATGCCCATCATCGCCGACAGCCCGCCGGTGACGACGCCCAAGATCGCCCAGATCGGTTTCGCAAAGCCGCGCGGCGTGGGGTCATCCTTGGTCTTGCGAAAGATCATGTCGAGGGCAACGAGTGCGGCCACGGTGGCAAAGACGCCGACAAGGATCAGCCCCGAGACATAGCCCCCCAGAAGCGCGCCGATCACGACGCCGATCAGCAGTGACGGCGCCCAGAGTTTCAAAAGGTCCATATCAATCGCGCCGCGTTTGAAGTGACCATAGCCCGAGGACAGCGAGGTAAAGACGATTGTCGCAAGCGAGGTGCCCACCGCCACTTGCATGGTGATCGCCGGGTCCATCCCCGCCGTCGACAGCGCAAGATAAAGCGCGGGCACGATCACGATACCGCCGCCCACACCAAGCAGCCCCGCAAGGATGCCGCCAAAGACCCCGGCGGAAACCGCAATGGCGAGAAGGGGCAGAAGCTGGCTGAAATCGAGCGCGTTCATATGGTTAATCTTTCTTTGTCTCTAAATCTGTCGCCAGCGACCGGCTGGGCTTGCCCGCCGCCGTGCGAGCCTCTTCGGCGCGGGTGATTGCCGCATCAATCGGCGCGCGGTCCGAGGTGCCCGAGAAATTGTCGAGGCTCGGCATCGCTTCGGCCACATGCAGATAGCGCTCTCCGGCGACGTCGAGCAGCCGGTCAAGCTCGCTCAGCGGGTCGCCATGGTCATCGACGCGCAGGTCGAGATAGGCGTGGTCCTGTCCGCGGTGGATCACCAGCCCCGCGGCTTGGCGCCCGCGCATGTCGCCGCCCGCCTCTTCGCCCGCGCGCATGGCGGCGAGCAGACGTTCGGCCATCGGCAGATCATGGCGCGCGGTGTAGGTCTCGAACGTGGCCTCCACCACCTCCGGCCCGGTCAGCATATTGCCCGCGACGGAATGAATGGTGCCTACACGGTGCCCGGCCCAATCGACACAGGCCGCGCCGGTATGCGCGGCGAAGTTTCCTGTGGCGTCCAGCATGTGACACTGGCGGATGTCGCGCCCCGCATCGCGGGCGGCGAATTCCTTCAGCAGTGCTTCGGCGGGGTCGCCGCTTTCCAACATGCGCCGGCCTTCGGTCCCCCAGAGCGGGTTGACGAAAGCCTGCGTGGCCACGGCGACGCGCCGCCCGATGTAAGGCACGGCGGCACCGCAGGCGAAAAAGCGGCTGGCCACGGCAATGCCGATTTCATTGCTTTCGGGATCACGGGCGATGATGGAATAGGTCATGGGTCAGCGTCCTACGGCATAGGCCTGCATCAGGCGGGGGGTCGCGGCGGCGTGAAGACTGCCGTCGGGATTGCGCATCGCGGCGGTCATTCGGCCCACCGACCACGGCTCGGCCACGGTAACGATATGCCCCCGGGCGCGCAGCGCGTCGATCACTGCGGGGCCTACATTGGGTTCGATCATCATCTCGCCGGGCAGGGCTTGGCGGGGGAAGAAACTGCTTTGGAAGTGCAGCGTGTGGAACAGCGGCGCATCCATCCCCTCTTGCAGGTCGAGGCCGTGGTGCACGAAACGCAGGAACCAGATCAGCTGCCATTGGTCCTGCTGGTCGCCGCCCGGCGTGCCAAAGACCAACTGCCGCCCATCGGCATGTTCGGCAAAAGAGGGGGTCAGCGTGGTGCGCGGACGCCGCCCGGGGGCGAGGGAGGTGGGCAGGCCCCGCTCAAGCCAGAACATCTGCGCGCGGGAGTTCAACGGAAAACCAAGCCCCGGCACCACCGGATTGCTCTGCAACCACCCGCCCGAGGGCGTGGCCGAGACCATATTGCCCCAGCGGTCGATCACATCGAGATGCACGGTATCGCCGCGTTTCTCGGTCAGATGCGCCATCGTCGGCCCTTGCGGGGCGGCGTTCTGAACGCCGAAATCACGGGCCGCGCGTTCGATATAGCGCTCGGCCAGATGCTCCAGCCCCGCGATCACGCCGGGGCGCTGCTCAAGCGATGCCTTGCCGTTCACCAGCTTCGCGCGTTCCGCGTTATAGGCATCAGAGAGCAGCTCTTCCATCGGGATGATGCTCTGCTCGGGGTCGCCGTAATAGGCCTCACGGTCGGCATAGGCGAGTTTCATCGCCTCGATCACCGTATGGGTAAAGGAGGCGCCCATCGGGTCCATCGCGGCAAGATCGAAATGTTTGAGGATGGCGAGGGTCTGCAAGAACACCGGACCTTGCGACCATGCGTGGGTCTTATGCACCGTCCAGCCGTGGTATTCGTAGGTCAGCGTGTCCTCATAGCTGGCCTGCCATTTGGCCATATCCTCGCGCGCCAGAAGGGCGCTGTTCTTTTGCTCGGACACGTCATGCACGCAGGCGTCTTCGAGGTAGTCGAAAATCGCATCGGCCACGAAACCTTCGGACCAGATTTTGCGCGCCGCTTCGATCTGCGCGCGGCGGTCTTCGCCTGTGGCTTCGGCCTCGTTGACCAAGCGCTCATAGGTCGCGGCCAGATCGGGGTTCTTGAAGTTGGCGTTCGGCTCAGGCGCTGCACCGCCGGGCGTCCAGACCGCGGCGGAGCTGGGCCATTCGGCGGCGAAATATTCGGCCAGCCCCTTGATGGTGTTCGACACGCGCGGCAGCACCGGATGCCCGTCGCGGGCATAGTCGATCGCCGGTTGCATCACCTCGCGCAGACCCATGGTGCCATGATCGCGCAGCATCAGCATCCAGCCGTCAAACGCACCGGGCACCACCGTCGACAAAAGACCCGAACCGGGGATCAGTTTCAGCCCGAGCCCCTCGAAATGCTCCAGCTTGGCGGCGGCGGGGCTGACCCCTTGGGCGCAGACGACCTTGGTCGCCTGTTTCTCCGCGTCGTGAAAGATGATCGGCAGGTCGCCCGCCGGGCCGTTCAAATGCGGCTCGACCACTTGCAGGACAAAGCCCGCGGCGACAGCGGCGTCAAAGGCGTTGCCGCCTTTTTCAAGGATGCCGAACCCCACGGTCGAGGCGATCCAATGGGTCGAAGTGGTGACACCAAAGGAGCCGCGGATCTCGGGGCGGGTGGTGAAGGGGGTCATGTCGTCTCCGGTCAGTGTTCGCGTGGGTCGAGCGCGTCGCGCAGCCCGTCGCCCAGAAGGTTGAAGCCAAGCACGACCATGAAGATCGCGATGCCGGGCCAGAGCGCCATCCAAGGCGCCTGATTGAGGAAGTTCTTCGCCGTGTTCAGCATCGACCCCCAAGAGGGCGCGGGCGGCTGCTGGCCAAGACCAAGGAAGGAGAGCGACGCCTCGGCGATGATGGCGGTGGCGACGGTCAGCGTGGCCTGCACCAACACGGGCGGCAGCACGTTGGGGAAGATATAGCGGCGCAGGATGCGCGGCGTGCTCAGACCAATGGCGCGGGCGCTTTCAACGTAATCCTCGGCGGCGACGCTCAGCACCTGACCGCGGGTCAGGCGGATGAAGATCGGCGTGGCCGAGATGCCGATGGCGATCATCGCGTTGGTCAGGCTCGGCCCGAGGAAGGCCGCAAGCGCGATGGCGAGGATCAGGAAGGGTGCGGCCAGAAGCGCCTCGGTGCAGCGTGAGATCACCGCGTCGGTCCAGCCTCCGAAGTAGCCCGCCACGATGCCCAAAGGCACGCCAAGCCCAAGCGCGATGGCGACCGAGACAACCCCGGCCAGCAAGGACGCCTGTGCGCCCCAGACCAGACGGCTCAGCACATCGCGGCCCAACTCATCGGTGCCCATCCAATGCGCCGCCGAAGGCCCCTTGCGCACCGCGCCCCAATCGGTGGCGGCGGGGTCGGGGATCGGCAGCAGCGGGGCCAAAAGCGCGATGGCGCAGAAGAATACCACCAGCACGCCGCCCAGCATGGCGCTGCGATGGGTGCGGAACTTCTTCCAAACCCGGTTTTCGGGACGGGCGGAGAGGACCGGATCGGCGGCGCTTTCGGCGTCGATGGTGATGGGTGTGGCAGGTTGAGCCATTATTGCTTCCTCAGGCGGGGGTTCAGCAGCACATAGGCAACATCGGCAAGCAGGTTCATAAAGATGAAGCCGACGGCGGTGACGAGCACGATACCTTGGACCACGGCGTAATCGCGGTTGAACACGGCATCGACCACCAGCTTGCCAAAGCCGGGGATGGTGAAAATCTGTTCGGTCAGCACCGCGCCCGCGATCAGCTCACCAAAGAGCAGGGCGGTCAGGGTGACGATCGGCGTCAGCGCGTTGCGAAAGGCGTGTTTCAGGATCACCCGCCGCTCGACCAGACCCTTGGCGCGGGCGGTGCGGACGTAGTCACTGCTGAGCACGCTCAGCATGGCCGAGCGAGTGTGGCGCATCAGCGTCGCGGCCAGCGCCGTGCCCAGCACGAAGGCGGGCATGATCATCACGGTGATGGAGCGGATGGGGTCTTCGCTCAGCGGCACATAGCCCGAGGCGGGCAGCAGCTTCCATTTCACCGAGACCAGCAGGATCAGCATGATGCCGAGCCAGAAGTTCGGGATCGACAGGCCCGACAGCGCCACCACATTGGCCACATAATCGGTCACGGTGCCCTTCTTGACGGCAGAGAAGATGCCCGCAGGCACGCCGATCAACAGGGCAAAAATCATTGCCATCGTGGCCAGTTGGATGGTCACGGGCAGTTTCTCTCCGATGAGTTCCAGCACCGGCTGGTTGGTGCGCAGCGAAATGCCCAAGTCACCGGTCAGCGCGTTGCCGATCCAAGTGAAATATTGCACCGGAATAGGATCGTTCAGGCGGTATTTCTCGCGCAGGAACTCCAGCACCTGCGGGTCGCGTTCTTCGCCGGCCATGGCCAGCACCGGGTCGCCCGGCAGCAGCTTTTGCAAGGTGAAGACAAAGACCGAGATCAGGATGATCGTCGGGATCGCGATCACCAGACGGCGCAGGATGAAGGACAGCATTTTGAAACGTCTCGCTCAGGGGAGGGGCACCGCCGGAACCGGCCCGGCGGTGCGGATGCAGAAGGGTTAGCCTTCTTCTTTTTTCATGCCCGCAAGGCGGATCATGCCGTCAGGATAGGGGGTGAAACCGGTGATGTCGGAATCCAGCGCCCAGATCCATGTCTGGTGGTAGAGGTACACGATCGGCATCTCTTCGTTCAGGATCGCGCGGGCAGCGGTATAGCTCTCGCGGCGCACGTCTTGGTCGTTGGACTTGCGCGCCTTGTCGAGCAGCTCATCCACTTCCGGGTTCGAGAACTTGGAGTCGTTGATCCCGCCTTCGGTGGTCATGAACTGGTGGATGTTGCCATCGGGGTCTACACGGCCCGACCACCCGATCTGGCTTGCCTGATAGTCACCCGCCGATTGATCGGCCAGCAGCGTCGCGAATTCCTTGGAAGTGATCGAGATGTTGATCCCCGCCTCGCCTGCCATGGACTGTACGACCTGCATCAGTTGCAGCGGGATCGTGGTGTTGGGCACCTGCACCTCAAGGTCGATGCCATCCGCAAAGCCCGCTTCGGCCAGCAGTTCCTTGGCCTTTTCCACGTCACGCTCAGGCACGGGATAGTCGGTGCTGTACCAAGGCGAGTTTGGCGGGAAGGGCTGGTTGCCCGCGGCGAAGGCACCATTAAAGACGACCTGATTGATCGCCTCGCGGTCGATCGCATAGCTCAGCGCCTGACGCAGACGTTTGTCGTTGCCCCAAGGGTTGTCGCCCTTTTCGCCATTGGCCACGTTGATCGTGATGCCTTGATAGCCGAGCGACACGGCGCTTTCGACATTGATGCTGTCGTCACCTTCGGCCTGCGCGAGGTCGGTCGCGGCCAGACGCTCCAGCATGTCGATGTCACCCGATTGCAGGTTCGCCAGACGCACGGTGGTGTCGGGGATCGGCAGATAGGTGACGGTGTCGAAGTGGTATTCCTCGGCATCGTAATAGTCGGCGAATTTCTCAAGCACGATGCGGTCTTGGGCCACGCGCTCTTTGAACTGGTAGGGGCCGGAGCAGACCGGGTTCAGGCCAAAGTCATCGCCCGCGGCCTTAGCAGCGGTGGGGGAGACCATCATGCCTGCGCGGTCGGCGAATTGCGCCATCAGCGTGGCATCGGCATCGGCCAGATCAAAGCGGATCTCATGGCTGCCCAGCACTTCGACGCCGGTGATGGAGGAAAGCTCGGACTTGCGGCGCGAAGTCTCCATGTTCTGGCTGCGGTCGATGTTGGCGGCCACGGCCTCGGCATCAAAGGGCGTTCCATCGTGGAAGACCGCATCGTCGCGCAGTTTCATGGTCAGCTGTTTGCCGTCTTCGGAAAAAGACCATTCGGTTGCGAGCTGCGGGATGATTTCGAGGTCGGGTGTGATGTCCACCAGCTTGTCGCAGAGCGACGCGTAGACGATGCGGCCCACGAAGGTGCGCGACTGGTCGGGGTCCAGCACATCGGCATCGGATTGCAGCGCGATGCGCAGGTCAGCCGCCTGCGCGCCGAGGGTTGTGGCCCCCAGCAATGCAGCGGCAAGTGTCATTTTGGTCAGTGTCATGTCGAACTCTCCTGTCGTTTCAATGAGTCTGGTTCAGCCTGTTATTCTTGGTTTTGGCGGGGGCGGAGCGTGGTCCGGTCCCGCATGGCGTCTTGGTAAAGCGCAAAGCGCGCAGCAGCGCCGGGGGCGCGTTCGGGTGCATCGGCAAGGCCGAGGTCCGGCGTGGCGGCGGCGATCTCTTCGAAGTAGTGGCAGGCGGCGACATGGCCCTCGCTTGCGCGGGTCTCCCGCAGAGAGGGCGGCTCGCTCGCGCAGCGTTCTTTGGCAAAGGGGCAGCGGGTGTGGAAGCGGCAGCCTGCGGGCGGGTTCGCCGGGCTGGGCATCTCACCCTCAAGCGCGGTCTGCGGCGTGCGCGCGCCATGGGCGGCCACCGGAATGGCCGACAAGAGCGCGCGGGTATAGGGGTGGCGCGGATGGTTATAGACCGTGTCGACATCGCCCTGTTCGACGATTTGCCCCAGATACATCACCGCCACGCGGTCGCTCATATGGCGGATCACGGCGAGGTCATGGGCAATGATGACCAATGTGAGCCCCAATTCATCGCGCAGATCGCCAAGCAGGTTGATCACCTGCGCCTGCACCGAGACGTCGAGGGCTGAGACCGGCTCATCCCCGATCACCAGTTTCGGGGCCGAGGCCAGTCCCCGCGCGATCCCGATCCGCTGACGTTGACCGCCTGAGAATTCATGCGGGTAGCGTTCGGCATGTTCGGGGCGCAGCCCGACCTTGGCCAGCAGTTCGGCCACTTTGCCGCGCCGCTCGGTGGCGGACATCTGGGGGAAATGGGTCTCAAGCGGCTCACCGACCAGCTTGCCGACGCTCATGCGCGGGTTGAGCGATGAAAAGGGGTCTTGAAAGATGAACTGCATGTCCCGGCGCAGGGCGGTCAGATCGCGCCCCGAAAGGCTGCGCACATCCGCGCCGTCGAACTGCACATCGCCCTCGGTCGGGGTCAGCAAGCGCATCAGGAGCCGCGCGAGGGTCGATTTGCCGCAACCGGATTCGCCGACGATGGCAAAGGTCTCCCCCCGGCGCACGTCAAAGGAAACGTCATCGACCGCCTTGACTGTAGCCCCTTTGGCCAATCCGCCGCCCGAGGTTTTGAAATGTTTCTTCAGCCCGCGCGCTGTCAGGATCGTGTCACTCATGCGCTCTGCTCCAGATGTGTCTCCAGCGGGGCGAAATGGCAGGCCACGGCATGGCCCCCCTCCAGCGGTGCAAGCGGCGGCTCCTGCGCGCAGATGGGCTGGACGAAGGGGCAGCGCGTGGCAAAACGGCAGCCTTGGGGCATGTTCTGCGTTGTCGGCACCATGCCCGGCACGGTCGCCAAGCGTCCGCGCGGACCGCTGAGCTGCGGGATCGAGGACATGAGGCCGATCGTGTAGGGATGCTGTGGGTCGTTAAAGATGCGTTCCGCAGGGCCGGTTTCGACGATCGTGCCCGCGTACATGACGGCGACGGTATCCGCGATTTCGGCCACCACGCCAAGGTCATGGGTGATCATGATCGTGCCCATATCGGTCTCGGCCTGAAGGTCGCGGATCAATTCGAGGATCTGCGCTTGAATGGTCACGTCGAGGGCGGTCGTCGGTTCATCCGCGATTAAAAGCGCGGGGTCGTTGACCAAGGCCATGGCGATCATCACCCGCTGGCGCATGCCGCCGGAAAGTTGATGCGGGTAGTCGCGCATCCGCTTCTCCGCCGCCGGAATGCCGACCCGCTTGAGGATCGCCAGTGCCTTGTCCTCGGCCTCGGATTTGCTGGCATCGCTATGCGCGCGCACGGCTTCGGTGATCTGCTCGCCAATGCGGAAGGCGGGGTTGAGCGAGGTCATCGGCTCTTGGAAAATCATCGTCATCCGACTGCCGCGCAGTTTACGCATGGCGGTATGGTCGGCAAGGTCGAGCTTCTGACCTTCGAAAACCATTTCGCCCGAGCGGATTGTCGCCGCACCGGCCGGCAGCAGCCCCATCATCGCCAGCGAGGTCACGCTTTTCCCGCAGCCGCTTTCCCCGACGACACAGAGTGTCTTGCCCGGGTGGACCGTGAAATTCACATGGTTGATTTGGTCGCTCGGCGCGCCGCGAAAGCGCAGGCTGAAGTCACGCACTTCGAGCAAAACCTTGTCGGGACCGGTGTCGGGGCTGGGCAATGGACCGCTTTCTTGAACCAATATCAGATTGGTCGAGTATGCGGTTGCAGCTTTCGCGCTGTCAATCCGGGGATTACAGTTTTTGAAAAAGCCTCTCTGGGTCAGTCTTTTGATGGGAATTGTGCCTGATATATCGGCGGTGATGCCTGATTATTAGGCGATCTGTTGCGGCGGTTGGGTGGGCGGTTGGCGCGGGGTGGCGTTTGGGGAGAGTGCGGAAGGTATTTGAGAAAGGATGAAATGAAGGGGGTGGCGCGCTCTAGGGGCGATAGCGCTATTGTAGGGCGGGGGATTTGTTGCTTTATCGAGGGGGAGCCATGAACATCGAAAGGGCGGCATCCCCGCATGACCAGCAAACCTAAAACGGCGGAACGCAAGCGCGGGTCCGGGGCGCAATTTGTCTATTCCATCCTGCGCGATGAGATACTCGATCTGACCCTCTTGCCGGGTAGTCCGATTGACGAGATTCGTCTTTCCGAGCGGCTGTCGATGTCGCGCACGCCGATCCGCGAGGCATTGGTGCGGTTGGCGAGCGAGGGGTTGGTGACCACGCTGCCCAACCGTTCGACGGTCGTGTCGAATATCGACTTCATGAACCTGCACACCTTCTTTGACGCGATGACCTTGATGTACCGTGTCACCACGCGTCTTGCGGCGCAGTTTCATACGCCGGCGGATATGGCCAATATTCGCGCGCGGCAGGTGGAGTTCGCCAAGGCCGTGTCGGCGCAGGACGCGCTGTCGATGATCGCCACGAACCGGGAGTTCCATGCCGAGATCGCCCGTGCGGGGCGCAACCCCTATTACGAATCGCTTTGTCTGCGGCTGTTGGATGAGGGGCGCCGGTTGCTGCGGATGTATTACCAGTCCTTCGACGATCAGCTTCCCAGCGAGTATGTGCAAGAGCATGAGGATCTAATCGCGGCCATCGAGGCGCGCGACATTGCCTTGGCAGATTCTTTGGCCGCGACCCATGCGGATCAGATCGTGCGGCAGATTCAGGCGCTGATTTCACGAGACCGGCGGCAGCATATCGACCTTTAACCATAGGTAAATGCGCCTTTAACGGGCCGTCCTAGGGGCCGTGCAGATTTTATGTCGACAAATAAAATACAATAGCTAAGATGCGGCTAAGCCCGGCGGTATCGCGGCCGGTTTCTATGATGGAGAGATATATGACCCCTTCGATTTTTTCCGGCTGCATCCCGGCCCTGATGACCCCCTGCACTGAAGACCGGAAACCCGACTTCGACGCTTTGGTGCGCATGGGCAAAAAGCTCATCGCCGATGGTATGAGCGCGGTGGTCTACTGTGGGTCCATGGGCGATTGGCCGCTGCTGACCGATGCAGAGCGGATGGAAGGCGTCGAACGTCTGGTCGAAGCGGGCGTGCCGGTAGTTGTGGGCACGGGGGCCGTGAATACGAAGCTGGCCGCCGAACATGCGGCCCATGCGCAGAAGGTCGGCGCCAAGGGGCTGATGTTGATCCCCCGTATCCTGTCGCGCGGCACATCGGTCGCCGCGCAGAAGGATCACTTCAAAAAGGTTCTCTCAGCGGCGCCTGAGCTTCCTGCCGTCATCTACAACAGCCCGTATTACGGTTTTGCCACCCGGGCTGATCTCTTCTTTGCGCTGCGGGCCGAGCATTCCAACCTCGTTGGTTTCAAGGAGTTCGGCGGCGCGGATGATCTGCGCTATGCGGCGGAGAATATCACCAGCCGGGATGATGAGGTCACGCTGATGATCGGTGTGGATACCACCGTTTTCCACGGTTTTGTCAATTGCGGCGCCACCGGCGCGATCACCGGGATCGGCAATGTGCTGCCGCGCGAAGTGTTGCATCTGGTCGCCCTCAGCCAAGCCGCGGCGGCGGGCGATGCCGAAGCACGTCAGCGGGCGCAGGAGCTTGATGCGGCCCTTGGTGTTCTGTCCTCCTTCGATGAGGGGCCGGACCTCGTGCTTTATTATAAGCATCTGATGGTCCTCGAAGGCCATGCGGAATATGCGTTGCATTTTAATGAGACCGACGCGCTGACCGACAGCCAGCGCGGCTATGCCGAGGCGCAGTATAAGCTTTTCCGCACATGGTATGCCGGTTGGAGCCAGCAGGGCGGGGCGGTCGCTAAATACGCCGCCTAAACCCCTTAGCCACCTCTCCCCGGCCGGGCAGGCCCGTCGCATTTGCGGCGGGCCTTTTGCGTTCCGGGCAAGCCTTTCGAAGAAGATAATTGCAAACGCATATAAATGTGACTAGCATCTTTGCAGGGACAACGCATCGGGAGTGGGTGCGCCATTTGAGGGAGATTAATTGAAATGAGTGCTACGGATTTAATGCGCGATTTCGGCGCGATGCTGGCTTCGGGCGGGGTCGAGGTCGTGGATTGCTCAGGCGTTTTGGGGCCGGATACGCCGATCCTGCAACTGCCTGCCGATTTCGCCAAGCCGACGCCGAAGGTCGAGATTCACAAGATCAGCGAATATGACGAAGACGGCCCCTTCTTTGCTTGGAACTGGATGGTGCTGGGTGAGCATTCGGGCACGCATTTCGACGCGCCGCATCATTGGATCACCGGTAAGGATTACGACGACGGCTTTACCGATACGCTCGACGTGCAGCGTTTGGTTGCGCCGGTCAATGTGATCGACTGTTCGCAGCAATCTCAAGAAGACCCCGACTTTCTGCTCGACGCTAAGGGCATCAAGGAGTGGGAAGCGGAGTATGGCGAGATCGGCGAGGGCGAATGGGTTGTCATGCGCACCGATTGGGACGCGCGCGTCGATGACGAGGCGCGGTTCCTCAACGCGGATGAGACCGGCCCCCACAGCCCCGGTCCGACCCCGGATGCCATCGAATATCTGATGGACAAGAAGATCGTTGGCTGGGGCACCCAGTGCATCGGCACCGATGCGGGGCAAGCGGGCGGGATGGAGCCGCCCTATCCGGCGCATAACCTGCTGCATAAGAACAACTGTTTCGGTCTGGCGTCACTGGCCAACCTCGACAAACTGCCGCCGAAGGGGGCGATCCTGATCGCCGCGCCGTTGAAGATCAAGAACGGCACCGGCAGCCCCATTCGGGCGCTGGCACTGGTGCCGAAGGGCTGATCGGTGACAGATACACCACCTTCCAAGGCCGAGAACGCGCCGCTGGATCGGATGGGGCTTGATAACTTCGCGCCCTATCTGATGAACCGGATCATGGGGCGGTACAATGCCGCCCTGTCGGCGGAGATGGCGGCACTCGGCCTGACCACGCCGCAGATGCGCTCGCTCGCGGTGCTGTCGGTGACCGATGGCATCCTGATCCGCGAATTGGCTGTCTATGCGGTGGTGCAGCAATCGACGCTGAGCCGCGCGCTCGACGCGCTGGTGCGCGACGGTCTGGTCCGGCGCGAGACCGACGCCAACGACAGCCGCGCCACGCGGGTCTACTTGACCGATCAGGGGCGCGAGGCCTATGCGCGGCTCTGGCCGCATATGGCGCAGGCCTATGAGGCGATGTTCAAGGGCATCGGTACCGAGGAGAAGGCGGCCTTCGTGGCCACCTTGCAGACCATGCTGCGCAACATTCGAAAACACGATTTCTGAGAGGGTCCGATGGCCGAACGTTCGTTCAAAGCAGAGGTGGAACATCTGCGCAAGGGAGACGGCGACGTCTTCACCGGCGAGGGCATCCTTGCGATCACCAAGGCGCTCTTGGAGAACGGCGTGGGCTATGTCGGCGGCTATCAGGGCGCGCCGATCAGCCACCTGATGGACGTGCTGGCCGACGCCGAGGAGCTGATGGGCGAGTTGGGCGTGCGCTTCGAGGCCAATGCCTCCGAGGCCGCGGCGGCGGCGATGCTGGCCGCGTCCGTGCACTACCCGATCCGGGGGGCGGTGACCTTCAAGGGGCCGGTGGGGGTGAACGTGGCCTCAGACGCGCTCGCCAATCTCAGCTCGTCGGGCGTGACCGGCGGCGCGCTTGTGATCGTGGGCGAGGACTACGGCGAAGGCTCCTCGATTATGCAGGAGCGCAGCCACGGGTTCGCGATGAAATCGCAGTTCTGGATGCTCGACCCGCGTCCGAACCTGCCCTCGATCACCAAGGCAGTGAAGGACGGGTTTGAGCTTTCCGAGGCCAGCAACACGCCGGTGATGCTGATGGTGCGCATCCGGTCCTGCCATGTGACCGGGAGTTTCGAGACCCGCGACAACCAGCGCCCGCCGCTCACGGTGGCCGAGGCTGCGGCCAACCCGCAGTCGGATTTCAACCGCGTGGTGCTGCCGCCGATGTCCTACCTGCACGAGAAGGACAAGATCGAGAACCGCTGGCCGGCGGCCGAAAAGTTCATCCGCGACAACAAGCTCAACGAATTCTTCGGCCCCGAGAAGGCGCCTCTGGGCATCGTGGTGCAGGGCGGCATGTACAACAGCGTGATCCGCGCGCTGCAGCGGCTGGGGCTGGCGGACATCCACGGCCAGACCGAGGTGCCGCTTTATGTGTTGAACGTGACTTACCCGCTGCTCAAGGACGAGTTCGATGATTTCTGCGCGGGCAAAGAGCATGTGCTGGTGGTCGAGGAAGGCCAGCCGGATCATATCGAACAACAGCTTGGCTCCTACCTCTACAAGCTCGAGCGGAAGGTGAAGCTGCACGGCAAGGACGTGCTGCCGATGGCCGGGGAATACACCGGGCAGGTGCTGCTCGACGGGGTAACGGCCTTTCTCAAGATCGCCGCCCCCGAGATGCTGCCCGGCGCGGTACGTGCTCCCAATGCCGAAGCGCCCGCGATCCCGGACCTGTCGCAGACCGTGCCGATCCGCCCGCCCGGGTTCTGCACCGGCTGTCCCGAACGCCCGATCTTCGCCGCGATGAAACTGACCGAGCAGGAGTTGGGCAAACATCAGATCACCGGCGACATCGGCTGCCACCTCTTCGGCTGCCTGCCGCCCTTCGAGATCGGCGGCTCGACCATGGGCTATGGCCTTGGCCCCGCCTCCAACGCGGCCTTTGACGGCGGCGGCGACAAGCGGGTGATCTCGATTCTGGGCGACGGGGGCTTCTGGCACAATGGTCTGTCGACCTCGATCGGCAACATGGTGTTCAACAAGTCCGACAGCGTCGCGGTGATCGTAGACAATTACTATTCCGCCGCCACCGGCGGGCAGGACGTGATGTCGTCGCGCGCGCATAACGACACGAAAAGCACCAACAACCCGATCTCCAAGGCGCTGAAGGGCGTGGGCGTGGAATGGGTGCGACAGATCGACCGGACCTATGACGTGGGCAAGCTGCGCGAGGTGCTGCGCGAGGCACTGACCACCGATTACAAGGGGCCGAAGGTGATCGTGGCCTCTTCAGAATGCATGCTCAACAAGCAGCGCCGTGAGAAGCCGAAACGCAATCAGGCAATCAAGGAAGGCCGCCGCATGGAGGTGCCGCGCTTTGGCGTCGATGCGGATGTCTGCACCGGCGATCACGCCTGTATCCGCCTCTCGGGCTGCCCGTCGCTGTCGCTGAAACGGCTCGACGATCCGCTGCGCGATGACCCGGTGGCGCATATCGACCAGACCTGCGTCGGCTGCGGCAACTGCGGCGAAGTGGCGGATACCGCCGTCCTCTGCCCGTCCTTCTATCAGGCCGACGTGGTGCACAACCCGACGAAGTTCGAGCGTTGGCGGGCCGAGAAGACCGGCCAAATCATTCGCTGGTTGCAAGACCGACGCGATGCGAAACGACTGCGCAACGAAGGAGTGGCCACATGAACATGGTGCTGCCGCAAAAGACCCCCGATGCGCGGGTCGAGAAGATCATCAAGCTTGCCGTCATGGCCGTGGGCGGGCAGGGCGGCGGCGTGCTCACCGGCTGGATCGAGGCGATGGCCCGGGCCGAGGGCTATGTCTGTCAGGCGACCTCGGTCGCCGGCGTGGCGCAGCGTACCGGGGCCACCATCTACTACGTCGAGATGGCGCCCAAGGGCGCGCTCGACCCGGTTTTCGCGCTTGCCCCGGCGGCGGGCGACGTGGACGTGCTGATTGCCGCCGAGATGATGGAAGTGGGCCGCGCCGTGATGCGCGGTTTCGTGACGCCGGACCGGACGACGCTGATCGGCTCGACCCACCGCGCGCTGGCGGTGAGCGAGAAGATGGCGCCGGGCGACGGCATTGCCGATGCCGATGAGGTCCGCGCGGCGGCCGAGATCGCGGCGCAGAAACTGGTGCTCGAAGATATGGAAGGGCTGGCCGTCGGCGCGGGCTCGGTCATCTCGGCCTCGCTCTTCGGCGCGCTTGCAGGCTCCGGCGCGCTGCCGTTCCCGCGTGAGGCCTATGAGAATGCGATCCGTGCCGGCGGCAAGGGGGTCGAACCCTCGCTGCGCGCCTTCGCTGTGGGCTTTGACGCGGCACAGGGCAAGCTGCCCGAATCACCGCAGGCGCCCGAGGAAGAGATCAAACCGTTCAGCCTTGTCGGGCCGGAGAAGTTGCAGGCCGAATGGGCCGCGCTGGTGGACCGGGCCGACCGTCTGCCTGAGCCGGTGCGTGACCTCGCGCTCGCCGGGCTCGCCAAGGTGGTGAACTTTCAAGACTGCGCCTATGGCGCGCTCTATCTCGACCGGCTCGATACCGTGTTGGCCCGCGATGACGCCGCGCAGGGCTGGGCGCTCTCGGCGGCGGCGGCGAAATACATCGCCAATGCCATGGCCTATGACGACATCATTCGCGTGGCGGACCTCAAGACCCGCGCCCCGCGTCTGTCGCACATCCGTCAAGAGATGCGCGCGGGCGACGAGAACCTGCTGCAACTGACCGAGTACTTCCACCCCCGCGCGGAAGAGATCGCAGGGCTCATGCCCGCGCGGCTCGGCGCCAAGGTGGAGGCGAGCGAGACGTGGATGGCCCGGCTGAACCGCTGGTTCGACAAGGGCCGCCGGTTGCGTACCGACCGGCTGCCCGCCTTCCTGATGTTGCATTTCCTCGGCGGCCTGAAGGGCTACCGGCTGCGCACCCATCGCCATGCCCTTGAGGTCGCGCATCTGGAGGACTGGCTCAGCCGCTGCCTTGCGGAGGTGGAGAGTGACTACGCCCTCGCCGTGGAACTGGTGAAATGCCGCCGCCTGATCAAGGGCTACTCCGACACCCATGCGCGGGGTCTGGGCAAGTTCGACCGCGTGATGGATGCCGCCGACCTGCTGCGCGGGCGCGACGACGCGGCGGAGTGGATCGCGCGGCTGCGCGAGGCGGCGTTGCAGGATGCGGAAGGCAAGGCGCTCGACGGGGCCATCGCCACGGTGCGCTCCTTCGTCTGAGGTGCCCGCTTTTTAAGCGGTCGCAGGGCCGAACACGCACCGAGCGGCCCCGGTCGCCTGCATCCCAGTTGACCATGGGCCAGCACCGCGCCTAGCTGGGCGCAGTCACAGGGGACCGCCGCCATGGAACTATCGCATCTCATTGCCTTCAACATCGCGCTCATCGCGTCAATCCTCAGCCCCGGCCCGGCCTTTCTGATCGCGCTGAAAACAACGCTGAGTTCGGGGCGGCAGGTGGGCGTTGCCGTGGGGGCTGGCCTCGGCCTTGTGGCGTCGTTCTGGACCCTCGCCGCGCTCTTGGGGTTGGAGGCTGTCTTCCTCGCCTTCCCATGGGCCTATGCCATCGTGAAAACCGTGGGCGCGGCCTATCTTCTCTATGTGGCCTACGGCATGTGGCGCGGGGCGCGGGCACCGGTGACCAGCACGGTGACACCCGCCCGCCATGCCTTCCGGCAGGGGCTGATGATCAACATCCTGAACCCGAAATCGGTGCTTTTCGCCGCCGCGGTGCTGGTCGTCATCTTCCCCGAGGGGATGCGGCTGAGCGAGAACCTCTTGATCGTCGCCAATCACCTGATCATCGAACTGGCCTTCTACACCGCATTGGCCTTCGGCATGAGCCGCCCCGCCGTCAGCCAAGGCTACCTGCGCGCGAAGGTCTATTTCGACCGCATTGCCTCGGCTGTGCTGGGGCTTTTGGGGCTGCGGCTGCTGCTTGCGCGTTAAAGCTCGGCCTCCCACCGGCGCGACAGGCGCATGGCGCCGTTGATGATGCCCACCATGGAGTAGGTCTGCGGGAAGTTGCCCCAGCCCTCACCAGTGGCAAAGGCAGTGTCTTCGGACATCAGGCCAAGGTGGTTGCGGGCCTCCAGCAACTCTTCGAACAGTTTGCGTGCTTCCTCTTCGCGGCCAATCCGTGCCAGCGCGTCGATGCGCCAGAAGGCGCAGACGTTAAAGCCCACCTCCGGCACACCGAAATCGTCGGCCTCTTCGTAACGCAGCATGAAGGGGCCGCGGCCCAGCACTTCGGATAGACGTTCGACCGTGGCGATGAATCGCGGGTCTTTCGGCGGCAGAAAGCCGACCTCGCCCATCAGCAAAACGCTCGCGTCGAGGGTGCTGCCGCCAAAGCTTTCGACAAAGGCGCCGCGTTCCTCGGACCATGCGTTGTCGAGGATCTTGTCGCGGATCACCTCGGCCCGCTCGGCCCAAAGAGCGGCGCGCTCGTCCAAGTCCAGATGCCGCGCAATTTTGGCCAGACGGTCGCAGGCGGCCCAGCACATCAGGGACGACGAGGTGTGAATCCGCGCGCGGCTGCGCAATTCCCAAATGCCCGCATCGGGCTGGTCGTGCAGCTCCCACGCCTGTTCGCCGAGGGGCTCCAACTGCTCATAGGCGGTGCGCCCTGTGTTCATCGGCAGCCGGTGATCGAAAAACGCCGGAGCGGCGCCGAGGATGATATTGCCATAGGTGTCATGCTGGAAATGCTCATGCGCCTGATTGCCGATCCGCACCGGCCCCATGCCACGGAACCCCTGTAGACTGGGCGAGATACGTTCGGTCAGCGCCGTCTCTAGCCCCAGCCCCAGCACCGGCTGGATATGCCCGCCCTCGGCATCGGCCACAGCGTTCATCAGCCATTGGAAATAATGCTCCAACGTGCGGGTGGCGGCGAGGCTGTTGAGGGCGCGCACGGTGAAAAACGCATCGCGCACCCAGCAATAGCGGTAATCCCAGTTGCGCCCCGAATCCGGCGCCTCAGGCAGGGAGGTGGTGATCGCGGCGATCACCCCGCCCGTGGCCTCGTAGCTACACAGTTTCAACGTGATCGCGGCGCGGATGACGGCCTCCTGCCACTCGAAAGGGATCGCCAAACGCTGCGTCCAGCGCTGCCAATAGCGGGTCGTCTTGGTGCGAAAGGTGGTGCCGATCTGCTCAGGGCTGTCCGACAGGGTCTCATCGGGGCCGAGGATGAAGGTCATCTCACCTTCGAGGTTGATCATCCGCCCGTCGAGCACATGGTCAATCGGCGCGTCGGTGGTCAGGCGCATGTTCTGCTCTGGCCCGACGAAACGCACATGGTTCGAGCCGCGGGTGAGGGTTGGGGCGACCTCCCCCCATTGAAAGCGTGGTTTGAGATGCATCCGTACACGGGGTGACCCTTCAGTGCGCCGCACCTGCCGCACCAGCATCTGAGGGCGGAAACTGCGGCCATAGGCCGTGAAGCGGGGGCAGAAATCGACAATCTCGACCGCGCCTTTGGGGCTGCGCAGGATGGTGCGCAGGATCGCGGTATTGGGCAAGTAGCTCTGCTCGCTCTCGGTCATATCTTCGAGTTCGACGGCAAATTCCCCGTCGCCCTCTTCGCCCGCGCCATGGCCCATCAGGCTGTGAAAGACCGGATCGCCGTCGAAACGCGGCAGGCAGAACCAGTTGATCGCCCCTTCGCGGCTGACCAGCGCCGCAACCGCGCAATTCCCGATGACACCCAGATCCATAAGTCCCTCTTTTCTATTCATGATGCGACTGCCGGGCGGGCCGGATCAGCGCAAAATCTCTTCCAGCCAATCGGCAAAACCGGCCACGTCTTCGATGCGATGTTGGGCCTCGGTCGGCCCTTGGCCGATCTTGATGCCAAAGCCACCCATGGCCTGCGCCGCGCGAAAGCCGTCTTCGTCCGTCACGTCATCGCCGACCATCACGGGCAGACGGTCTGCGAAGGCGGGGGAGGCCATGAACCGCGCCACCGCGCCGCCCTTGTCGACACCTTTCAAGGCGACCTCGCTGACCATCTTGCCATGCAAACCGCGCAGGCTGGAGTCTTCGCCGATCAGCGTATCGACGAAGCCGCGACAGGCGTCTTCTTGCTCCGGGGCCTTGCGGTAATGCAGCGCGATCGCGCCGGGCTTGCGCTCGGATGTTACCCCATGCAGTACGGCGAATTCCTCGACCCGGTCGATGACCGGGGTGGGGATGCCCGCGCTCTGCTCCGGCGCGTGATCTTCAGCGGTGCTGAGCCGCAGCTCCAGCCCATGCGATCCTGAGACCGGCAGGCGCAGCGCGCCCAAGATACGGTCCACATCCGCCATGGCCCGGCCAGAGATCACCGCCACCGCCCCATCGGTCTTTGCGACGAGACGGGTCAGAAGATGGCGCGTCGCCTCCGGCAGACAGGCGTCTTCGGGGTTGTCGACAATGGGGGCGAGCGTGCCGTCGAGATCAAGGAAGAACGCATGGCGCTCGACCGGGATCACGGGCGGCAGATTGCGGGGCGACAGGGCGGTATCCATAGGGTCCGGTCTATCCGTTTCGTTGCACGGGCGTTCCCCCAGAAACCTATGCGCCAGCGCAGCGAAATCAACGGATTTATGCTGCAACTGCGCAGAGATGCGCGATGTGCGCCGCGGGAACCCAGCCGATGCGCCCGCGTTGATCAAAACGGGGGCAGGCCCCAGGCGCCACCCCGCCTATCGCAATCGGAAGCCCAGATGACCGCACCGTCGACGCTCAGGTACTACCCCGACAGCAAACCCGGCATCGCTCGGCGGCGCTGCGGGCGGGGGTTTTCCTATCACGCGCCCGATGGCCGCTGCATCAAGGACAAGGCCGAGCGGGCGCGGCTGGTGAAACTGGCGGTGCCCCCGGCCTATGAGCGGGTCTGGATCAGCCCCTATGACAATGGGCACCTTCAGGCGACCGGCTTCGATGCGCGGGGCCGCAAGCAATACCGTTACCATCCGCTCTGGTCCGAGGCGCAGGCGCAGGAGAAATACGCAAGTCTGCCCGAGTTTGCCGAGACTCTGCCGCGCATCCGCCGCCGCGTGCGCCGTGATCTCAAGGAGGAGTTGGGCGAACGTGATTTTGCGCTGGCCGCCGCCGTGGCGATGATCGACCGGCTGTCGCTGCGCGTTGGCAATCACGTCTATGCCGAAACCAACCGCACCTATGGCACGCTGACCCTGAAACGGCGGCATCTGGTCCTGCGCGACGGCAAGTTGCAGGCGTCCTTCATGGCGAAGGGCGGCAAACGGGTTCGCCGCCAGATCGCCAACCGCACCCTAATGCGCGCGCTTGAGAAAATTCGCGACCTGCCCGGCGCGGACCTGCTGACATGGCTCGACGAAGAGGGGCAGCCGCGCAGTCTGACCTCCACCGCGCTGAACGACTACATTGCCGAGGCCGCTGGCACCGAAGGCTTCTCGGCCAAGACCTTTCGCACTTGGGCCGGGTCCGTCGCCGCCTTCGACGTTGCGCTGAAGGAGGACAAGCCCAGCATCAAAGCCATGGCCGAAGCCGCCGCCGAACGGTTGCACAACACGCCCACCATCGCGCGTAACAGCTATATCCATCCGCAGGTGATCGAACTTTCCCAGACCCCGCAAGACTTGCCGGACCCGCCCGATATCGACGATATGACCCAAGCCGAACGGGGGCTGCTGGCCTTTCTGCGCGCGAAGACGTGAACTTGAACTGACAATTCGGGTGAACTTTCACCGCGCTCACGCATTGTTAACATGAGTAGCGCTATCGCCCGACGTTAGAAGGACTAGAATTTCATGAGCGATACAGGTCGGCCAACCCTCAGCGGCGTCCTAGATGAGATGGAGCATCTTTCCGGCGGCGCGGATCGGCAAATCACCGTGGAAGAGATCATCGATTGTCTGGGCAAACATTCTTTTGCCTCAACCATCCTCGCTTTCAGCCTGATCTCAACCTCGCCGGCCAGCGGCATTCCGGGGATCACGGCTTTCATCGGTTTGGTGGTGCTGTTTCTGGTGGTGCAGATGATCTTTGGCCGCGACAGCCTCTGGCTGCCCGGTTTCGTCATGCGCCGCGACATCGCGGCAAAAAAACTCCGCGAGGGGGTGCGGTGGCTGCGCCGCCCGGTGGATTTCGTGGACCGCTATCTGCACGAGCGCTCGACCTTCATCCTGCACCGCCCGTGGATTTACCTGCCCCTGTTCATGGTGATGGCCCTGTCGATGTTTATGCCCTTCATGGAGGTCGTGCCCACCTCCGGCTCCATCGCGTCGGCGATGATCGCCGTCTTCGCGGCGGGCTATCTGATGCGCGACGGGCGGGTGGTCATCCTGTCGATGATCCTGATGTCGCTGCTGCCTGTGGGGGTCGCGTGGTTCTTTCTTGGGCGCTGAGAAAATAATTCCCGCCCTTGGCCATGCTGCACCTGCAAAAGATTTGACCAAAGGCGCTCAAGCTGGGAACCTTTACCGACCTAAACCATTAAACCGTTAGTGGTGGTCGGCGTTCCGCCTAATCAGGCTCGGCGACCGAAAATGATTGTTCCCGAGGCATAAAATGGCTGGCAGATTAATTGTAATCTCAAATCGCATCCCATCGGAGGCCGCCCCTTCCGGTGGGCTGGTCTATGCGCTGCATGAAACCCTGCGCAAGATCGGCGGCATCTGGATCGGGTCGCACCCCGAAACCACGGATACCCCCGCCAACAGTCTCAGCGAATATGGCGATCAGGGCAATTACACCCGGCTGAGCTTTAGCCTAACCCCCGAAGATTACAAGAATTTCTACCTCGGCTTCTCGAACTCCGTGCTTTGGCCTGTTTGTCACCGCCGCGGCGATCTGGTCAAGCTCGACCGCGGGTTCGAGCGGGGCTATTGCGCCGTCAACGCCCGCCTTGCCCGGCAGGTGATGGAGGTGGCCGAGCCCGACGATATGATCTGGGTTCACGACTATCATTTCTTCCCTCTCGCTACAGAGCTGCGCAAGCTGGGTTTCACCGGCAAGATCGGGTTTTTCCTGCATATTCCCTTTCCCGCCTTGGGCGATATGGGCGCCCTCCCGCGGGAGGCCAATCTGGCGCATTGGCTGGCGGATTATGACCTCGTAGGCCTGCAAACCCGCGCCGACGTGGCCCGCTGTCTTGAGATGTTCCGGGCCGAGACCGATTCCGAATTCCTGATGGATGGCACGATCAAATGCGGCTCCCGCGCGGTGGCGCTGCGGTCTTTCCCCATCGGCATCGACGTGGAGACCTTTGTGCAGGCCGCGCAGGGCGGCAGCGCGCAGGACCGTTTGGCCGACGATATGGCGGGTGACATCGTGATCGGCGTCGACCGGCTCGATTACTCCAAAGGTCTGCCCAACCGCTTCCGCGCCTTTGGCCGCTATCTCGAAACCCGGGATGAGCGGGAACGCCGGGTAAGCATGGTCCAAATCGCCCCGCCCAGCCGAGAGGAAGTCGCCGCCTATCGCGAGTTACGCTACGAGTTGGAAGAGCTTGTCGGTCGCGTGAACGGGGAGCATGGAGAGATCGACTGGACCCCGCTGCGCTATATCCACCGCAACCTTGATCGCAACCTTTTGGCCCGCCTCTATCGCCGGGCGCGGGTCGGGATCGTGACGCCCTTCGCCGATGGGATGAACCTTGTGGCCAAGGAATATGTCGCCGCGCAAGACCCCGAAGACCCCGGCGTGCTGATCCTGTCGCATATGGCCGGCGCTGCCGAGGACCTTGCGGATGCGATTCAGGTCAACCCCTATGACATCGAAGACATGAGCGAGGCCCTCAAGACCGCGCTCGCCTTGCCGCTGGAAGAGCGCAAGCGCCGCCATGCAAGCTGCATGGCGCAGGTGCGGGCCACGGATGTGAACCTTTGGAGCCAGCATTTCGTCGACGCTTTGAAAGCCTGCAAGCCGACGCTCGTGGTCAAGCCCCGGGCGCGGGAATGGACAGACGCCTAGCGGCGGGGGTCACTCTTCCGGCGCATAGACCACTGCAGTCTCCCAACCGTTGCATTTCTCGGCGAGGCCCGCAGGCAGCGACAGATCGGTAAAGAACATATCCACCTCCCGCGCCGAGGCGATGCGCGCGGGGGCAGAGCGTTTGAATTTGGAATGATCGGTCACCAAAAAAGTCTTGCGCGACTGCGCGATGATACATTGGCTGACGCCCACTTCTTCGATGTCGAAGTCGAGCAGATCACCATCCGCATCCATGGCCGAACAGCCGATCACCGCGATGTCGAATTTGAACTGGCGGATCGTCTCGATCGTCAAGTTTCCGACCAGACCGCCGTCCATCCGGCGCAGTGCGCCGCCGGTCAGCACGATGCGGCATTCGGGGTTGTCGACCAGAATATTGGCCACGTTCATGTTGTTCGTTACCACCATCAGATCGCGGTGGTGAAGCAGGGCGCGGGCCACTGCCTCGGTACTGGTCCCGATATTTAGAAAGACCGAACAGCCGTCGGGGATATGTTCGGCGCAGGCGCGGGCGATGCGATTCTTGGCCTCTTCATGCAGATTGCGCCGCTCGGCATAGCCGATGTTGCTGGCCCCCGAGGGCAGCACCGCACCGCCATGGACCCGCTCAAGCTTACCGCTGTCGGCCAGTTCCGTAAGGTCACGGCGGATGGTCTGATGGGTCACGCCGAAATGTTCGGCCAGCCCATCGACGGTGACTTTGCCTTCGCGCCGGGCGATTTCAAGGATGTCGGGATGGCGGAATGTCTGTGAAATGGGCGTCGCTCCTGCCTGCTGTTGGCGCATTATCTCCAGTGTTTTGGCTAACGCAAGCAATCGCGCAGCAAGACACGTTTAACATGTTCGCTATGCTGGTGAAACGAACATAAACGAAAATAATTCTTGTGCAGATGAGAGTCGTTTCGTAACACTGCCCCAAATTGGACAGTCTGAGCTGGGGGAGGGCCGGATCGTGAACCAACAGCCCGATAGCCATATGGCCGCTGCCCCGGTCGATCTATTCGTCATCGGTGGTGGTATTAACGGCGCCGGGATCGCGCGCGACGCTGCAGGCCGGGGTCTGAGCGTGACCTTGGCCGAGATGAACGATCTCGCCTCGGCGACCTCTTCCGCTTCGACCAAGCTTTTCCACGGCGGGCTGCGTTACCTTGAGTATTTTGAGATCGGCCTTGTGCGCCATGCGTTGACCGAGCGCGAGGTGCTGCTGAAGGCGATGCCGCATATCTCTTGGCCGATGCGTTTCGTGCTGCCCTATCACCGCGACATGCGGTTCGAGGGCGACACGCCGACCTCTAAGCTGCTGCGGTTGTTCATGCCGTGGATGCGGGGCCGCCGCCCGGCGTGGCTGATCCGGTTGGGCCTGTTCCTCTATGACAATCTCGGCGGGCGAAAAATCCTGCCCGCCACACGCAGCCTTTCTTTGCGCGGTACGCCCGAAGGGGCGCCGCTGGAGGATCGGTTCGAGAAGGCTTTTGAATACTCCGATTGCTGGATCGAAGACTCGCGCCTTGTGGTGCTGAACGCCCGCGACGCCGAACTGCGCGGCGCGCGCATCATGACCCGGACCAAAGTCGTCTCTGCCGACCGCAGCGCCGATGGCTGGGCGGTCACGGTAGAGCATGGCGCGGATGGCCGGCGCGAGGTGATCCACGCCAAGATGCTGGTCAACGCGGGTGGCCCGTGGGTCGGCGACATCATCCATAACACCGCGCGGCTGAACTCCTCCGAAGGGGTGCGGCTGGTGCGCGGCAGCCATATCGTGACCAAGCGGCTCTACGATCACGACAAATGCTATTTCTTCCAAGGCACCGATGGGCGGATCATCTTCACGATCCCCTATGAGCAGGATTTCACCCTGATCGGCACCACCGACGCGGATCACCCCGATCCGTCCGTCACCCCGGAATGCACGCCCGAAGAGCAGGACTACCTGATCGACTTCGTGAACGGCTATCTCAAGCAGGACATCACCCGCAAAGATATCGTCTGGACCTATTCCGGGGTGCGCCCGCTTTATGACGACGGGGCCAGCAGCGCCACGGCGGCGACGCGGGATTATACGCTCAAGGTCGACAAAACCGGCGGCGCGCCGATCCTCAATGTCTTTGGCGGCAAGATCACGACCTACCGCAAGCTGGCCGAAGACGCGCTGGAGTTGATCGCGCCGCATTTCGACGGGCTGTCGAGCCATTGGACCGCGGGCGTTGCCCTGCCTGGCGGTGATTTCCCGGTGGACGGCGTGGCGCAGTTGATCGCGCGGCTGAAAGCGGATTATGACTTTCTGGATGAAAGCTGGGCAGCACGGCTGATCCGGGCCTATGGTACGGATGCTTGGGCGATGGCGGGCGAGGCCAAGACTCTGGCGGATATGGGCGAGCATTTCGGGGCCACGCTCACCGCGCGCGAGGTCGCTTGGCTGATGAACAAGGAATATGCCCTCAGCGCAGAGGACGTCGTCTGGCGCCGCAGCAAGCTGGGCCTGCGAATGGACGAGACGCAGATCGCGCGTCTTGATGAATGGATGCAGATGCGCGCGGCGAAACAAGCCGCCTCTGCGGCGGAATGAGGGGAGGTCGAACGTGAGTTTGATCCTGAAGAACGTGTCGAAGACGGTAGGCGGCCAAACGCATATCTACCCGACCGACCTGACCTTGGAAAAAGGCACGATGAACGTGCTTTTGGGGCCTACATCCTCGGGCAAGACGTCGCTGATGCGGCTGATGGCGGGGCTCGATGTGCCGGGCACGGGGCAGGTGATCTGGAACGGCGAAGACGTGACCGGCATGCGGGTGCAGGACCGCAAGGTCGCCATGGTCTATCAGCAGTTCATCAACTACCCCTCGATGACGGTTTACGACAACATCGCCTCTCCGATGAAGCTGGTGGGCAAGTCGAAGGATGAGATCGACCGCGCCGTCCGCGAAACCGCTGAATTGATGCAGCTAACCCCGATGCTTGACCGCAAACCGCTGGAGCTTTCGGGCGGCCAGCAGCAGCGCTGCGCCTTGGCGCGGGCGCTGGTCAAGAATGCCGGGCTGGTGCTCTTGGATGAGCCGCTGGCCAACCTCGACTACAAGCTGCGCGAAGAGCTTCGCGCCGAAATTCCGCGTATCTTTGAACGGGCCGGGTCGATCTTTGTCTATGCCACGACCGAGCCGGAAGAAGCGCTGCTTCTGGGCGGCAATACCGCGACACTCTGGGAAGGCCGCGTTACGCAATTCGGCCCGACGCCGAGTGTCTACCGCCGGCCCGAGAATGCGACCACGGCGCGGGTGTTCTCTGACCCGCCGATGAACTTCCTCAGCATGACCAAATTGGGCGATACGCTGCGGTTCGACGGCGGTGAGATGGCGGCGCCCGCAACGATGGCGAGCTTGCGCGACGGCGAATATACCGCCGGTTTCCGCCCCAACCACCTCACGCTAAGCGCGCAGGCGCCCGAGGCCATCGGCTTTGACGCCGTGCTGAACGTGACCGAGATCACGGGGTCGGAGACCTTTATCCACCTCGATTACCACGGTGCGAAATGGGTCGGTCTGGTGCATGGCATCCAGCATTTGCAGCCCGGCCAGCCGCTGCCGGTCTATCTAGACCCGGCGCATATCTACCTGTTTGACGCGAACGGGGCGCTCGTCTCGGCCGCGCCCTATGCGGAGGCGGCATAATGGCCAAGATCACGCTTGATAACCTCGCCCATTCCTATCTGCCCAATCCCAGCGGTGAGGATGATTTCGCCCTCAAGGAATTGAACCACGACTGGATCGACGGCGAAGCCTATGCGCTTTTGGGCGCCTCGGGCTGTGGCAAATCCACTCTGCTCAACATCATCTCGGGGCTTTTGCAGCCTTCGCAGGGGCGCATCCTGTTCAACGACGTAGACGTCACCCATGCGCCGACAGCCGAGCGCAACATCGCGCAGGTTTTCCAGTTCCCGGTCGTTTACGACACGATGACCGTGCATGACAATCTGGCCTTCCCGCTGCGCAACCGTGGCGCGGATGCCTCTTATGTCGCGTCCCGGGTCCAGCAGATCGCCAAGATGATCGGCATGGAGGATAAGCTGAACCGCAAGGCGCGGGGCCTCACAGCAGATGCCAAACAGAAGATTTCGCTGGGCCGCGGCATGGTGCGCGAGGACGTGAACGCGCTCTTGTTCGACGAGCCGCTCACGGTGATCGACCCCCATATGAAGTGGGAACTGCGCACGCAGCTCAAATCGCTGCATCACGAATTCGGCCACACGATGATTTACGTCACCCACGACCAGACCGAGGCGCTGACCTTCGCCGATAAGGTGGTGGTGATGTATGATGGCCGCGTGGTGCAAATCGGCACGCCGCAGGAGCTTTTCGAGCGGCCTGCCCATACTTTCGTGGGCTATTTCATTGGCTCGCCGGGGATGAACCTCTTTGACGCGCAGATCGCGGGCAATGCGGCGCAGGTCGCGGGCACGAGCGTCAATTTGAACAAGACCTACGCCCCCAAGGGCCAGAAAACGCAACTGGGCGTCCGGCCCGAATTCGTTAGGATCAATGGCGAAGGTCTGGGCCTTCCGGCCAAGGTGACCCGTGTCGAGGATGTGGGCCGTCACAAGATTATCCGTCTCGACGTGGCAGGCCAGCAGGTCAGCGCCATCGCTGAGGAGGGCGCGACAGTGCCGACCGAAAACACCGCGATCAGTTTCGATCCGGCGGGCATCAACGTCTATGACGACGACTGGCGCATCAGCGCAGAGGGAGAGGCCGCATGAACAAGACCGTCAACCAAAAGGCATGGTTCCTTGTCCTGCCGGTGCTGATCCTCGTGGCCTTCTCGGCCGTGATCCCGCTGATGACCGTGGTCAACTACTCTGTGCAAGACACCTTTGGCCGGAACGAATTCTTCTGGGCCGGGCTCGAGTGGTTTTCCGACATGCTCGACAGCGACCGGATGTGGGACGCGCTTGGCCGTCAGTTGATCTTCTCGGGGGTCATTCTGGCGATCGAGATTCCGCTTGGCATTTTCGTCGCGCTGAACATGCCCAAGAACGGGTTCTGGGCCAGCTTCTGCCTTGTCCTCATGTCCCTGCCGCTGCTGATCCCGTGGAACGTGGTCGGCACCATCTGGCAGATCTTTGGTCGCGTCGACATTGGGCTTCTGGGCTATACGCTCGACAAGCTGGGCATCACCTATAACTACACTCAAGACATCACCTCGGCGTGGATCACGGTTGTGGTCATGGATGTCTGGCACTGGACCTCTCTCGTGGCGCTCTTGGCCTATGCCGGTCTGCAATCCATTCCGGACGCCTACTATCAGGCGGCCAAGATCGACCAAGCCAGCCGTTGGGCCGTGTTCCGCTACATCGAACTGCCCAAGATGGCGGGCGTGCTGATGATCGCCATTCTGCTGCGCTTCATGGACAGCTTCATGATCTATACCGAGCCATTCGTCGTGACGGGTGGCGGGCCGGGCAATGCCACGACCTTCCTCTCCATCGACTTGGTGAAAATGGCCATCGGCCAGTTTGACCTCGGCCCCGCAGCGGCGTTCAGCCTGATGTATTTCCTCGTGATCCTGTTGATTTCGTGGGTGTTCTACACCGTGATGGTCAACCTCGACAAAAGGGATGGTGTGTGATGACCGACACAACCGTGCAAGCCCCCGGCGCCGCGCCCATTCCGGGCGACGTGACCACCGCCAAACGCGCCCGACGCGGCCGCTTCCGGCCCAAAGGGTCTGTGGTGGTGATGACGCTCTACCTGCTGTTCCTGATGCTGCCGATCTATTGGCTCATTAATATGAGCCTGAAAACCAACGCCGAAATCCTCGGGTCCTTCTCGCTCTATCCGCGGGACCTGACGCTGGCGAACTATGCCAAGATCCTCACCGATCCGAGCTGGTACATGGGCTATGTGAACAGCCTGATCTATGTGGTGATGAACACGGTGATCTCGCTCGCCGTGGCGCTGCCGGCGGCCTATGCTTTCTCGCGCTACACGTTTCTGGGCGACAAACACCTGTTCTTCTGGCTGCTGACGAACCGCATGTCGCCGCCCGCCGTTTTCGCGCTGCCGTTCTTTCAGCTCTATTCTTCGGTCAACCTCTTTGACACGCATATCGCCGTGGCGCTGGCACACTGCCTGTTCAACGTGCCGCTCGCGGTTTGGATCCTCGAAGGTTTCATGCGCGGCGTGCCGAAAGAAATCGACGAGACGGCCTACCTCGACGGCTATTCCTTCCCGCGTTTCTTCATCCGCATCTTCACCCCGCTGATTGCCAGCGGCATCGGGGTCGCGGCCTTCTTCTGCTTCATGTTCTCATGGGTGGAACTGCTGCTGTCGCGCACGCTGACCTCGGTCGATGCCAAACCCATCGCCGCTACCATGACCCGTACCGTCTCCGCTTCTGGCCTCGACTGGGGGGTCTTGGCCGCGGCGGGTGTGCTGACCATCGTGCCGGGTGCGCTGGTAATCTATTTCGTCCGCAACTACATCGCCAAGGGCTTTGCCCTCGGGCGGGTATAAGAGAGGAGACCGCCCATGTCTTGGATGGCTTGGACCATGCCCACCGCGATCTTCTTCGGTGTCATCGCGCTGTTACTCGTGACCTTCACGATCCTCGCGATCAAATTCCCTGAGACGCCCCGTGTAGGCATTCTCAGGATTGAGACAACCCGTGGTGACCGTCTGTTCATCACGCTTCTCGGCTCGGCCTTTATCAATTTGATCTGGCTGGGTTTCGAGGCGGGTCCGCAGCCCTATGCGCTGCTGGTCTGCCTTGCCTATGCCGCAGCCGTATTTCGCTGGGTCTAGGCGCTATCACGGCGGACCCCGGGCAACCGGGGCCGCCATACGACACGACCAAATGTCTAGGGAGGACATAATGAAACGATCTGTCATGAAATCGAGTACCGCTTTGGCGGTCACGCTCGGTCTGCTCGCCGGGCCAGCATTCGCGGATATGGAAGCCGCGAAGAAGTTCCTCGACGAGGAAATCGAACGCTCCGCGCTGAGCCGCGAAGAGCAGGAAGCGGAGATGCAATTCTTCATCGACGCGGCCGAGCCGTTCAAAGGCATGGACATCAAAGTCGTGTCCGAGACCATCACAACCCACGAATACGAAGCCAATGTGCTGGCCCCGGCCTTCAGCGCGATCACCGGCATCAACATCACCCACGACCTGATCGGCGAGGGCGACGTGGTTGAAAAGCTGCAAACGCAGATGCAGTCGGGCGAGAACATCTACGACGCCTATATCAACGACTCTGACCTGATCGGCACCCACTGGCGCTACAAGCAGGCGCGCAGCCTGACCGACTGGATGGCGAACGAAGGCAAAGACGTGACCAACCCCGGTCTCGATCTCGATGACTACATCGGCCTCGACTTCACCACCTCGCCCGATGGCGAGCTGTATCAGCTGCCTGATCAGCAGTTCGCGAACCTTTACTGGTTCCGCCAGGACTGGTTCACCGATCCTGAGTTGATGGCCGAGTTCAAAGAGAAATACGGCTATGACCTGGGCGTGCCGGTCAACTGGTCCGCTTACGAAGACATCGCCGAATTCTTCACCGGCCGCACCATCGACGGCGTCGAAGTCTATGGCAACATGGACTACGGCAAGAAAGACCCGAGCCTTGGCTGGCGCTACACCGATGCGTGGCTCTCCATGGCGGGCGGCGGCGATGTGGGTGAGCCCAACGGCCTGCCGGTCGACGAATGGGGCATTCGCGTCAACGAAAACTCGCAGCCCGTCGGTTCCTGTGTGACCCGTGGTGGTGCCACCAACGATGCGGCGGCGGTCTATGCGATCACCAAATCCATCGAATGGCTTGAGAAGTACACGCCCCCCGCAGCCGCTGGCATGACTTTCGGCGAAGCCGGTCCGGTGCCTGCGCAGGGTGCCATCGCCCAGCAGATGTTCTGGTACACCGCCTTCACTGCCGACATGGTGAACGACAGCGCCAAGGCCGTGCTGAACGAAGACGGCACGCCCAAGTGGCGCATGGCCCCCAGCCCGCATGGCGCCTACTGGAAAGAAGGCCAGAAGGTTGGTTATCAGGACGTGGGCAGCTGGACGCTGATGGAAAGCACGCCCGTCGACCGTGCCAAGGCCGCATGGCTCTATGCGCAGTTCGTGACCTCGAAAACCGTGGACGTGGAAAAGGCCCATGCCGGTCTGACCTTCATCCGCGAGTCGACCATCCAGCACGAAAGCTTCACCGAACGTGCGCCGAAGCTCGGCGGTCTGGTGGAATTCTACCGCTCACCCGCGCGTACCGCATGGTCGCCCACCGGGACGAACGTGCCGGATTACCCCAAGCTGGCGCAGCTGTGGTGGCAGAACATCGGCGACGCGATGTCGGGTGCGAAAACACCTCAGGAAGCGCTCGACAGCCTCTGCGCCGAGCAGGAAAAGGTCATGGAACGTCTTGAGCGCGCAGGCGTCCAAGGTGATCTGGGTCCGAAAATGAACGAGGAGCGTGAAGCCTCCTACTGGCTCGAGCAGGAAGGTTCGCCCGTTGCCAAGCTCGACAACGAAGACCCCGAGCCCGAGACCATCAGCTACGAAGAGTTGATCAAGTCCTGGCAGTAAGCCAAACTTTCGGGGGCCGGGGCGCAGCAGCGTTCCGGCCCCTTTTTCGTTTCATCCAACATCCGGGGGCCGCGCCATGACCCATATCCTCGCCATTGATCAGGGAACCACCTCATCGCGGGCGATCATCTTTGACGGCAACATGTCGGTGACGGCCACGGCCCAAGAAGAATTTCCGCAGCATTTCCCCCGTTCCGGCTGGGTCGAACATGATCCGGGCGACCTGTGGTCGACGACGGCTGGCACCTGCCGCGCGGTGATCGAAAAGGCCGGTCTGCGCCCCGATGACATTACCGCCATCGGCATCACCAACCAACGCGAGACGACGCTGGTCTGGGACGCGAAAACCGGCACGCCCGTCCACAACGCCATCGTCTGGCAAGACCGCCGCACCGCCGATTTCTGCCGCGCGCTGCGCGAAAGCGGCGACGACAAGATCATCACCGAACGCACCGGCCTTCTGGCCGATCCCTATTTCTCGGGCACCAAGCTGAAATGGATCCTCGACAATGTCGAGGGCGCGCGCGAACGGGCGCGGGCGGGCGAGCTGCTTTTCGGCACCGTCGACAGCTACCTGATCTGGAAGCTCACCGGCGGCGCGCGCCATGTGACCGATGCGACCAACGCCGCACGGACCATGCTTTATGACATCCACAAGGGCCGGTGGAGCACGACGATCTGCAAGATGTTCGACGTGCCGCTCGAAATGCTGCCCGAGGTGCAGGACTGCGCCGCCGATTTCGGCACCACGCGCCCCGATCTCTTTGGCCGCGAGATCCCGATCCTCGGCGTCGCGGGCGACCAGCAGGCGGCGACCATCGGGCAAGCCTGTTTCCAGCCCGGCATGATGAAATCGACCTATGGCACCGGCTGTTTCGCCCTCCTGAATACGGGCGAGACGGCGGTGACCTCGACCAACCGGTTGCTCACCACCATCGCCTACCAGCTTGATGGCAAACCGACCTATGCGCTCGAAGGCTCGATCTTCGTCGCCGGGGCCGTGGTGCAATGGCTACGCGACGGGCTGAAAATGATCCGCGAGGCGGGCGAGACCCAAGCGCTGGCCGAGCAGGCCGATCCGCATCAGAACGTGGTGCTGGTGCCTGCTTTCGTGGGCCTCGGTGCGCCTTACTGGAACGCCGAATGCCGTGGTGCGATCTACGGGCTGACGCGCAACTCCGGCCCTGCGGAACTCGCGCGGGCGGCGCTGGAAAGCGTGGGCTACCAGACCCGTGACCTCTTGGAAGCCATGCAGGCCGATTGGGCCGCCCAAGGCCAACCGGGCGAGATTGCGACCCTGCGCGTCGACGGCGGGATGAGCGCCAGTGACTGGGCGATGCAGTTCCTCTCGGACGTGATCGGCGCCTCGGTGGACCGCCCCGATGTGCTGGAAACCACAGCACTTGGGGCCGCATGGTTGGCCGGGCAGCGGGCGGGCATCTACCCCAATATGGAGGGTTTCGCCCGCGAATGGGCGCTTGATCGGCGGTTTGAAACTGAGATGGACGAGGCCGCGCGCGAAGAGAAATACGGCGCTTGGCAGCGGGCTGTTCAGGCGACGTTGCAGTTCTGATGCAGAGGATTTCCCCTTTCGGTTTCGCCACCGCCGGGCGCATCCGCTTTGGTCGCGGTGTCGCGGGTGAAGCGGCCTCAGCCGCGCGGGCCTATGGGCGGCAGGTGCTTTTGCTGCGCGGCGGCTCGGTCGCTTGGGTCGATGAACTGGCGCGCGATTTGGCGGCGGCGGGCTGCGAGGTGACCCAGTCGCGCGGCAGCGGCGAGCCGTCGGTCAAAGACGTGCGCGCCGCCGTGGCGGCGGGGCGCGGCGCGGATGTGGTGCTGGGCGCGGGCGGCGGCGCGGTGATCGACCTTGCCAAGGCGGCAGCGGCGCTGATCCCGTCGGAGTGCGACGTGATGGAGCATCTTGAAGTCGTGGGCGCGGGCAAGCCCTTGCAGGCCGATCCCCTGCCGATGATCGCGATCCCCACTACCGCAGGCACAGGGGCCGAGGTGACCAAAAACGCCGTCATCGCCGTGCCGGAGGCCGCGCGAAAAGTCAGCCTGCGCGACGACCGTATGCTGCCGCGTCTGGCCTTGGTCGACCCCGCGTTGACCGATGGCGCGCCACGCGGGGTGACTTTGGGCTCCGGTCTCGACGCTTTGGTGCAGGTGATCGAGCCCTATCTGTCCAGCAAGGCCAACCCGCTGACCGATGCCCTCTGCCGCGCCGCGATCCCGCAGGGCATCGCTGCGCTTAAACGTCTGGCTGCGGGAGAGGATCAGGCCGCGCGGGATGCGCTGGCCTATGTTAGCCTATCGGGCGGTTTGGCGCTGGCCAATGCGGGCCTCGGGGCCGTGCATGGGCTGGCAGGTGTGATCGGCGGGCGTTTCGCTGCGCCGCATGGGCTGATCTGCGGGCGGCTGTTGGGGCCGGTTCTGGCCGCGAACGCGGATGTGCTCGGGGTCTCGGCCCGCTTCACGGAAGTGCAGAGGTGGCTGTCGGACGGGTTCGATCTGCCCCAGACAGGCACATTCGACGCGCTTTCCGATCTGCTTGATAACTGGGGGCTGGACCGTTTGGACCGCTGGATTCCCGAAGAGGCGGACCTTGGTGAGACTGCCCGCGAAGCGGCGGCATCTTCCTCCATGCGCGCCAATCCTTGCGTGCTTGAGACGGAAGCGCTCGAAGCCTGCATCCGCGCGGCGATGTAGAACAGGCAGGGGCACAAGGTCCCCGCCCGGCAGGTTTTACGCGTTGCGTGGCGGCGTGTTGCCTTCGCCCAAGTCCCAGAACACGCCCGCCATCACCCGCAGCGCATCGCGGCAGACGGGTTTCAGCACATGTTCATCCGGCGCGTGCTGCGAACAGCTTCGATAGGAATGCGGCACCCAGACCGTTGGCAGACCCAGAATTTCGCTGAAGCTGTCGTTGGGTAGTGAGCCTGCGAGATTGGGCAGGATATGCGGCGCTTTGCCTGCGGTCTCGGTCAGGGACATGGCCACGAACTTCACCCAAGGGTGATCTGCACCCAACCGCGTCGCGCGGAAGAAGCCACGGTCATGCGGCTCGATCCGCACATCCTCAAACCCGTTTTTGTCGAGGTGACGGCGCAGCGCTGGCAGGATGTCTTCGGGATCGGTGCCGACGACATAGCGCAATTGGCAGGTGGCCGTCGCATGGGCCGAGATCGCGTTGACCGGCGCCTCGGGCACGCCGCTTTTCATCGCGAGAATGGCAAAGCTGTTCCAGCCGTAGGCGCGCTCGACCGGGGTCAGGTCTTCTTCGCCCCAATCGGTGTCGATGGCGGGGCCATCGTCGCTTTCGATCGGCAGGTTTTTCAACGCCGCGCGGACCGAGGGGGTCAGGCTGTCGGGCCGCCACTCGGGGATCTGGATTTGCCCGCGCTTGTCGGTGATGGTCGACAGCGCCTGCGCCAAGATCATCGCAGGATCGGCCAGCAAGCCACCCCAGTTGCCCGAGTGATGCGCCCCTTCGCGTTTGTCGACGATCAGATCAAACGACACGCCCCCGCGCGACCCCATGAACATGGTTGGCACTTCGGGTTGCAGCCGCGGCCCGTCGGAGGCGATGAGCACGTCGGCGGTCAGTTCCTCACGGTGTTCGGCAAAGAACTCGGGCAGACCCGCGCTGCCGGTCTCTTCGCTCATCTCGATCACGATGCGGCAGTTGAAACCCAGCTTGCCGCGGGTTTTCAGCACCGCTTCGATGGCGGCGATGTTGATCAGGTGCTGGCCCTTGTTGTCGGCGGTGCCTCGGCCATAAAGCTTGTCGCCCTCTTCGACCAGTTTGAAAGGATGCAGCCCCTCGCGCCACTGGTCGGTCTGGGCGCGGATCACGTCGCCGTGGCCATAGGTCAGCACGGTCGGCAGGTCATCCCCCTCACGGCGCTCGCCCACCAGAAAGGGGCCGCCGCGCGGGTCAGGATTGTCGTGAAAGCTGCAGGCAAAGCCCATCGCCGTTAGCCTTGGCTCCATCGTCTCGACCAGATAGCGTTTCAGTTCGGTGGCTTGGTCGGGGTTCTGGCTCTCGGTCTCGTAGGAGACGAGGTTGGCCAGTTCGGCTTGGAACGTCCCCTCATCGAAATAGGTCGAGATCGCTTCGATCGCTTGATCGCGGGTCATGCTTCAATGTCCTTTGTCATATCTTCAGAAATGGCGTCGCCCCAAGGCGACATGATCTCGGTGCAGCCGGAATTCTGCCCGCCCGCGCGCATCACGCCTGCGGGACAGGCGAAAGCGTAGGGAAAGATCGTGCGTTTGGTCTCGGCGACCTCATTGTTCTCGCGCAGACGGTCGAGCACATCGCGCGGCAGGCTTTCATCGGCGATGAGCTGGTTGGCGTCCGAAGCGTCAATGCGCGGCGCGTGGAAGCTGTCTTCGAGCGACATGTCAAAATCGGTGACGAAGGAGGACAGTTGCGCCACCGCGCCCAGAATCTTGCGCCCGCCGGAGGCCCCGAAGGCAAAGCGTTTGTCGCCCTGTTCGCCGATCACCGGGCAGACATTCATCAGGCAGCGCTTGTTCGGGCCGAGCGAGTTCGGGCGGCCCTGAACCGGATCGAACCACATGATGCCGTTGTTCATCAAAAAGCCGGTGGAGGGCGAGACGACGCGGGAGCCGAAGATCGACAAGAGCGTCTGGGTCTGCGCCACCATATTCCCGTGACGGTCGACGACCGAGAAATGGGTGGTGCAGCCCGGTGCCTCGGGGCTTTCGCCGGTATCGCCCATGGAGCCCAGACGGCGGGCATAGGCGCCTTTGAGCGCCTCGGCCATGGCGGCATAGCTGTCGGGGCCGGGGGCGTTCCCGAGGTCGTCGGTCGCGAGAGAGGTAAAAGTGTCGCGGAAGGTCGGCCCGGCGGTCAGCCCTGGCACGACATGGAAGCGCGCGTCGCGGTAGGCAAAGTCGAGCGGCGCGCTGAATTCGGCGCGGTAGGCTTGCAGGTCGTCGTGGCTGAGGCAGCCGCCCTTGTCCTGCACATCCCGCGCCATCGTGGCGCCGAGGTCACCATCATAGAGCGCGCGCGCCCCGTGCCGCGCGATCTGGTCAAGGCTGTCGGCCATGCGCGACTGGTCCAGCCGCTTTTCGGCCAGCGCGGTCCAGCCGCTGATCGTCGGCCATTGCCCGTCTTCCAGAAAGAGGTCCGCCGCATCCGCATCCTGCGCAAGGGCGCGCGTGCAAGAGGCGATGACCAGCGCGGCATACCAATCCACCAATAGACCCTTGCGGGCGTGATCGACCGCCGGGGCAAGCAGCTCGCCCCAAGGCATCTTGCCGAACCGTTCATGGGCTTGGCCCAGCCCGTCAACGACGCCGGGCACGGCGATGGCGGTGGCGCCTTGGACGTTGCGGTCCCCCTCCACATGCTCCCATGGGAAGAGATCGCCCGCCTTGCCCCGCCCGCTCAGCGGATAATTCGCCGGGTCGAGCGCGCCGGGGCTGCGCATGCCGTGGTTCAGTGCATGGGCTTGGCCTTCTTCGGCGCGCCAGAGCATCATCGCCCCGCCGCCCGCAGGGCCGCTCATCCAAGGTTCCAACACGCCGATGACGAAGGAGGTGGCCACAGCCGCATCCACCGCGTCGCCCCCTGCCGCAAGCACCTCGGCCCCCGCGATTGCTGCCAACCGATGCTGCGCGGCGACAACGCCATGTTCGGTTTCGATGACGGTTTTGCGGGTTTGACTGCTGTGCGACAGGTTCGATGACATGGGATTACTCTTGTTCGTACATGGGGGTTTCCGGATCGTGCAGATGGCAGGCGACATGCCCCTGCGGGATCGGGGTGTGACGCGGTGCCTTTTGTTTGCAAAGATCCGTCGCGCGCGGGCAGCGCGGATGGAAATGGCAACCCGGCGGCGGTGCGATGGGGTTGGGGTAGGCCATGCCAAGCTGGGTGTCCGGCACGCCCAAGCCCGGCTCGGGCGTCAACACGGATTTCAACAGCGCCTTGGTGTAGGGATGACGTGGTGCGTCGAAGAGACCGGCGACCGAGTTCTGCTCGACGATCTCGCCCAGATACATCACCGCCACGCGGGTGGCGAGGTGTTCGACCACCGCCAAATCATGGCTGATGAAGAGATACGTAAGGCCAAACTCTTCGCGCAGCTCGCCCAGAAGGTTGAGGATCTGGCTCTGCACCGACACATCCAGCGCCGAGGTCGGCTCATCGCAGATCACCACCTCGGGCTTCATGATGAGCGCCCGGGCGATGGCCACACGCTGGCGCTGGCCGCCCGACATCTGGCTGGGGTAGGTGTTGATCACCCGTTGCGGCAGGCCCACAACGTCGAGGATCTCTTTGACCTTTTTCTTGCGGCTTTCCTCGTCACCGATGTTGTGCACCCGCAGCGGCAGAGAGATCACGTCATAAATGCTCTTGCGCGGGTTAAGCGAGGAATAGGGGTCTTGAAAGATCGGCTGGATCCGCCGCGCCAGCGCCAGACGGCCCTGTTCGGTGATCTCTTCGCCGTCGATCTTGACGTGACCGGCGGTGGGCTGTTCCAGCCCCAAGAGGATCTTGGCGAGGGTGGATTTGCCGCAACCGGATTCTCCGACGAGGCCCAGCACCTCGCCCTTGCCCAATTGCAGCGACACGTCATTCACCGCCGTGAGCGGTTTGACCTTGCCGAACATGCCCTGTTTCACCCGGTAGGTCTTGCTGACGCCGGAAAGCTCCAGCACCGGGGGTGTGTTCACGCTGTCCTTCATACGGTCAGCTCCTTCTCGGACTGGCGTTTGCCATCGGGGAAAATGCAGCGGAAGGCGTGGTTGCCGTCCTCGCGTTTGGGGATGTCGCCACGGCATTCTGCGACGGCATGCGGGCAGCGGGTACGGAAGACGCAGCCCTCAACCTCGCCCACCAGCGAGGGCACGATGCCCGGGATGGTGCCCAGTTTCGCGCCGCGGTCGGTCTTGCCCGGGAGCGGGATGCAGCGCAGCAGTCCGCGGGTGTAGGGATGCGAGGGCGCGTTAAAGATATCGCCCACCGGGCCAGTTTCGACCAATTCACCCGCATACATCACCGCAACCTTGTCGGCCACGCGGGCCACCACGCCGAGGTCATGGGTGATCAGGATCACGGCCATATTCATCTCGCGCCCCAGATCGTGGAGCAGCCGCAGGATCTGCGCCTGAATGGTCACGTCGAGCGCGGTGGTCGGCTCATCCGCGATGATCAGTTCCGGCTCGCACATCAGCGCCATGGCGATCATCACGCGCTGGCGCAACCCGCCTGAAAGCTGGTGCGGGTATTGCGACAAGCGGCTCTCGGCGGCGGTGATGCCGACCTTCTCCAAGAGTTCAATCGCCCGGTCCCGCGCCTGTGGGCGGCTGACCTTGCGGTGCAAGAGCAGCGCCTCGGCCAATTGGTCGCCGATGGTGTAGGCCGGGTTGAGCGAGGTCATCGGCTCTTGGAAGATCATCGACATCCGCGCCCCGCGCAGCTTGCGCATCTGGCCTTGGCTGGCGGTGGTCAGCTCGATCCCGTCAAAGGTCATCCGATCTGCGTTCCGCTTGATGGATCTGCCCAAGAGCCCCATCAGCGCCAGCGAGGTGAGCGATTTGCCCGAGCCGCTTTCGCCGACGATGCACAGGGTCTCGCCACGGTTGAGGTCGAAGTCGATCCCGCGCACCGCATGCAGGGTGCCGCCGCCCGTGGGAATATCGAGCCGCAGGTTGCGGACGCTCAGAAGTGGTTCTGTCATGGGTCAGCTCCGGTTTTCGGGGGCGGTGACGTCGCGCAGACCGTCACCCATCAGGTTGATCGCCAGCACCAGCACGAAAAGCACGGCGCCCGGGATCAGCACGAGCCACGGCTCGAACAGCATCATGTTCTTGCCTTCGGAGACCATCAGCCCCCAGCTCGGCGTCGGCGGTTGCACCCCAAGGCCGAGGAACGAGAGTGCCGCTTCCAGAAGGATCGCATGGGCCATCTCCAGCGTGACGACGACGATCAGGTTGTTGGCGATGTTGGGCATGATCTCGGACAAGAGGATGCGCGGGGTGGAGGCGCCGATGACCTGTGCCGCGGCCACATATTCGCGCCGCCGCACCTGCATGGTGGAGGCGCGCATGACCACCGCGAAACGGTCCCACAGCAGCAGGCCCAGCACCATGATCACCACTTGCAGCGATCCGCCAAGGATCGCCACCACGGCCAGCGCCACCAGTACCACCGGCATCGCGAGACGCACGTTGATGAGGAAGGTTACGACCGCGTCGACCTTGCCGCCGAAGTAGCCCGCGGCCACGCCCATCGCGGTCCCGATCAGACCCGAGATCAGCGCCGCCACGGCCCCGATCAGCAGCGAAATCCGCGCACCGTAGATGAGACGCGACAGGTAATCGCGGCCCAGATGGTCGGTGCCCAAGGGATGCTCCCATGTGCCGCCCATGAACACGGGGGGCTCCATCCGGGTCATCAGGCTTTGGGCATAGGGATCATGCGGGGCAATCCAAGGCGCAAGGATCGCGATGATCGTGAGGATGATCAGAACGACCGCCCCGATCAGCAGACCTTGGTGCCCGAAGATGCGCTTGCGCAGCATCTGGCCGGGGGTCGGGCCGGTGATTTCGTCCAAAAGGCTGTCATGTGTACTTGCCGTGGCCATGTCAGCTGCTCCTCATGCGGGGGTCGAGCCATGCGTTCAGCACGTCTGCGAGGAAGGTGAAAACAATGTAGAACATCGAGAAGATCAGGATCAGCGCCTGCACGGTGGGCAGGTCGTTGCGCGCGATGCTCTCCCACGCCAGATAGCCCGCGCCATGTAGCGCAAAGATCGATTCGACCACGATGGAGCCGCCCAGCATGAAGCCCATCTGCACGGCGGCGAGGCTGACCACGGGGATGATCGCGTTGCGCAGGGCGTGGCGGAACAGCACCCGGCGCTCGTTCGCACCCTTGGCCCGCGCGGTGCGGATGTAGTCGGAGTTCAGCACGTCCAGCATGCCCGCGCGCGTCAGGCGCATGATGGCGGGCATGGCGTAATAGCCCAGCACCACGGTCGGCAGGATGAAATGCCGCCATGTGTCGGTGCCCGAAGGTGGCAGCCAGCCCAGTTGGATGGCGAAGACGACGATTAGGATGAGGCCGAACCAGAAGCTCGGCATCGCTTGGCCGGCGACCGAGATGAACAGGGCCACACGGTCGATGATCGAATTGGGGCGGATCGCGGCGACCACGCCCAAGGGCACGGCGGTCAGCAACGCGAAGGTGATCCCGCAGACCCCGAGCGTCATGGTCACGCTTAATCGGTCGGCGATGAGCGAGGCGACGGGCAGGCGGAAATAGTAGCTTTCGCCGAAATCGCCCTGAAGGGCCGAGAACAGCCATTCGCCATATTGCACCAGCATGGGCCGGTCAAAACCATAGAGACGGCGCAGGGCCTCGATATCTTCGCCGCTGGCGGTTTCACCGGCCAGAGCGGCAGCGGGGTCGCCCGACAGGAACAGCAGGCTAAAGCTGATAAACGACACGGTGAAGGCCACGAGAAGGGCCAGTCCCAATCGTTTGAGAATGAATTGAAGCACGGGTGCAACTACCTTGAGGCTGCGCCGCAGGCGAGGGCCTGCCGCGTGGGTCTGGGTTGGGTGCGGAAGGGGAGAAGGACAGGGGCACCGGTGACGGCGCCCCCGCCGGTTGATTTACTTCCAGCTGGCCGTGGTGAAGCGCAGAACTTCGTCGGCTGTGGGTGTGTATTCCACCTCGTTGGTGGTCACATAGTTGGTGTTGTAGGAGAACATTGGCGCCCAATAGGCTTCCTCGGTGATGCGTTCGATCGCCTTGGAGTAGTTCTCTTTGCGGACCTCGGGATCGGTCGAGCTGTCGGCGATGTTGAGGTATTCGAGCGTTTCGTCGTCCATCGCGTAGTCGAGCGAGCCATGTTTGAAGAACTGGCTGACCATGGCGGAGGCGTCGTTGATCGAATAGCTGCCCCATGTCTGGAACGACACGGCGGTTTCGCCTTTCATGTTCTGCTCACGCAGGGCGGAATACTGCAACATCTTAAAGTTGGTATCGATGCCCACAGCGTTCAGATAGCTGGTGATCGCCTCGGCATACTCGCGGTCGCGGTAGGCGTAGAAGTCGATGGTCAGACCGTCTTCGTAGCCCGCCTCGGCCAGCAATTCCTTGGCCTTCTCGGGGTTGTATTCATACTTCACCGCCGCGTCTTCGTCGCAGCCGAACTGGCTGGGGAAGCAAGGGGTGTAGACGACTTTGGATTTGCCTTTGAGCAGCGCGTCGACCAGTTCCTGACGGTTGATCGCATAGTTCACGGCCTTGCGCACGCGCACGTCGGTGAAGGGGCTGTCCTCGGAGCGGCCTGCCGCATCGAGCGTCAGATAGCCCACGCGCATGGTGGATTCGTTGGAGACTTGGAATTCATCCCGCTCGGCCAGTTTCTCGGCTTGGTCCGAAGGCACCTGCCAGATCAGATCAAGCGAGCCGCTGAACAGTTCAGCCATCTGCGTGTTCACATCCGGGATGGTGCGGATGTCAATGTTCTTGATGCTGGGCTTGCCCTTGGGGCTGTCGTGGTAGCCCTCATAGGCTTCCAGTTTGAAGTGCTGGCCGGGGACGACTTCGGTCACCTTGTAAGGGCCGGTGCCGACGGGTTTCAGGCCCATGCCTTCGGGGCCGGCTTCTTCGTAGTAGTCGCTGGGATACATCGAGACGGGGCCAGAGAGGAATTCAATCGCCGCCGGGAACTTCTCTTTCAGCATGATGCGCACGGTGTAATCGTCGACTTTCTCGGCCGATTTCATCCAGTTCACGTTGCGCTGCGTTTTCACGCCGTTGGCTTCATCGGCGACGTAGTTCACGGTAAAGACCACGTCATCGGCGGTGAAGTCCGACCCGTCGTGGAATTTCACGCCTTCGCGCAGTTTGAATTCGATGGTCGTGTCGTCGATCCATTCCCATTCGGTGGCGAGATTGCCCATGTATTCGTTGGTGACCGGATCGCGGTAGATCAGACCATCCCAGACCGCGCGTTGCAGCACCACGCCTTCGCGGGACGAGTTGAAGTAGCTGTCGACGTTCTCAAGCTCTTTGGTGAAGGCGACATTCAGCGTGTCATTGGCTTTGTCCGCCCAAGCCGCGCCCGTGGCGGCGGCCAAGACAAGCCCGGTGATGGTTGATTTCAGGACCGTGGATTTCATGGTCAACTCCCCTGCTGGTTAACGAATTCGGTTCCGTATCTTTTTGACTTGCGTCTCGTATCATATAATAATACTTGATATCGCAATACGATTAATAAACGCAATCAGATCGACATACGTCAAGCCCCGGTTTGAACAATTGGGCTAGATTTCGGGGTAGGTGATTGGAAAAGAAGCAAAATACCCTCTACGTCGGGTCGCTTGCCAAGGGGCTGCGGCTGCTTCGCGCCTTCGATGAATCGCATACGGAATTGTCGCTGGTTGAGCTTGCCTCCCGCAGCGGATTGGACAAGAGCGCGGTTCAGCGGCTGGCGAATACGCTGCATATCGAGGGCATGTTGGAAAAGGATCCGGCCACGCGGCGCTACCGCCCGTCTCATGCTTGGTTGGAGCTGGCCTATGCCTATTACTGGTCGGATCAATTGGTCGGACAGGCGATTCCCAAGCTGATCGATCTTAGCCAAGAGATCGGGGAGACGGTGAACCTCGCCGAGCTTTCGACCGATCATATCATCTACGTCAGCCGATTGCCCTGCCAGCGAACCTATTTCGCGGCGACGGTGATCGGACGGCGGCTGCCAGCGCTTTCGACGTCAGCGGGGCGGGCGATCATCTCGACGTTCTCGCCCGAGGACCGGGAAGACGCGATCGAGACTTGGCCGCTCAAACCCTTTACCGCGCGCACCACAATGGACCGCGCCACGATCCGCAACAGCATCGGTGAGGCCGTGCAGCAGGGCTATGCGATCTCCAGCGATCAGATGATTTTGTCCGAGATCGGGGTGGCCTGTCCGATTACCGGCCCCGATGGGCGGGCCTTTGCGGCGGTGCAATGTTCGGTCTCGGCGCATACCTGGACGCGGGAGCGGATCAGGGCCGAGATTCTGCCGCGCCTTCAGGACACGGCGAACGCGATTTCGCCCTCATCACAGGTGCATCGGCGCTAGAAAAGGGCCGGGGCATCGCCGCCCCGGCCCGGTGTTCTCTTATTCCCAGTTTAGCTTTTCTTCGCGTTGCCAGAACCGAAGTTTCCGGCAGGTCTGAAGGAACGCGTCCGCATTATTGGCAGAGACCTCCATCGTGCCCTCGTCCTTCTCGATCCCGGCGGCATTGAGCAGCGGATCGGCGGCTGTGGTCCATGCGATGAACTTGTTATGCGCAAAGGCGTCCGAGACGAAATCCTGCGCCGGTTTGTTCTTGGCGATCTTGTCGGCTTTCTCATTCCCGAAGACCAAGGCCACCGCGTCAAAGACTACCGACGGGCCACCGTCGATCTTCTCATCCGCTTCGCGGATGCTGCCGTCCGAGAGGGTCACCCCTTGGATATGCGGCGTCACGATGGCGACCATCGCGCCTTCATCGGCAAAGGCTTTTTCCAAGGCTTCCACAACAGAGGCATCCGCGCCTTCGGTCAGGAACAGACCCAACTTGCGGCCCGCGAAGCTGTTCGGCGCGTTCTTTAGAATGCTGAGCGCATCCGACGGCGGCAGATCGGTGATCGGCTCCCGCGCGGGTTTGGCGGGTTCCGGCATCTCGGTCACGCCCAAGCCTTCGGCCACCTGTTTCGCCAGATCGTCATGCACGTTCATCAGATGCGAGAGCATCCGCAGGCGAATGCGCTCTTCCTGACATTTCGACAGCTCAAAGGTATAGGCCGTCGCGATGTGCTGCTGTTCGATCTCAGTCTGGCTGATGTAGAACTGCCGCGCTTGACTGTAGTGATCGGCGAATGTCTCGGACCGCACGCGCTGTTTCGTGCCTTCGACCTCTTCGGGGTAGCTTTTGAACCCGATCTCGGGGTTCTCGCGCGGGCCGCCATCCTCGCCCCAGCTGTTGGGCTCGTAGTTCACGCGGCCCTTGGGATTGTGCATCGCCATATGGCCATCTTGCTGGAAGTGGTGGAACGGGCATTTCGGCGCGTTGATCGGGATATGGGTGAAGTTCGGCCCGCCGAGACGCTTAAGCTGCGTGTCGAGGTAGGAGAAGTTCCGCCCCTGTAGCAGCGGGTCGTTCGTGTGGTCGATCCCGCGCACGATGTTCTGGGTGCAAAAAGCCACCTGCTCGGTCTCGGCAAAGAAGTTGTCGACATTGGCGTCGAGCGTCAGCGTGCCGATGATGCGCACCGGCACCTGCTCTTCGGGGATGATCTTGGTGGCGTCAAGGATGTCGAACTCGAAGTTATCGGCGAATTCATCGTCAAAGACCTGAATGCCCAGATCCCACTGCGGATAGTCGCCCGCGTCGATGGCATCCCACATGTCGCGGCGGTGAAAATCCGGGTCCGCGCCGTTGATCTTGAGCGCCTCGTTCCAGACCACCGATTGCAGACCCTGCTTCGGCTTCCAGTGAAACTTCACGTAATGCGATTTGCCCTCGGCATTGACCAGCCGGAAGGTATGCACGCCGAAGCCTTCCATAAAGCGGAACGAGCGCGGGATCGCCCGGTCGGACATCTGCCACAGCGTCATATGGATCGCCTCGGGCGAGAGCGAGACGAAATCCCAGAAGTTGTCATGCGCCGACTGCGCCTGCGGGAAGCCACGGTCAGGAGCGGGTTTGACGGAGTGGATGAGATCGGGGAACTTGATCGCGTCTTGGATAAAGAACACGGGGATGTTGTTGCCGACGAGGTCCCAGTTGCCTTCTTGCGTGTAGAACTTCGTCGCGAAACCGCGCACGTCGCGGGCCAGATCGAAAGAGCCCTTGTTGCCTGCCACGGTGGAGAAACGGGTGAAGGTCGGGGTCTTTTCGCCGACGCGCTGGAAGATATCGGCGCAGGACAGTTCGGGGATCGCTTCCTTTAGCTCGAAATGCCCATGCACGCCGTAGCCGCGGGCGTGAACGACACGCTCTGGAATGCGCTCGTGGTCGAAGTGAAACATCTTCTCGCGGAATACGTGGTCTTCCATCAAGACCGGGCCGCGCGGACCTGCTTTGAGTGAGTTCTGATCATCCGCAATCGGGCCGCCCTGCGCGGTCGTCATCGTCTTTTCGCGGTCCGTGGTTTGCTGGCGGGGTTCGCCGCCTTTGCCAAGTTCTTTGTCTGTCATGATCTTTCTCCACAGCGCCCCCGGAATATAATCGGGAGGATTTGTTGCTAATATGTGGCGGGCCGAGAGGGCCGCTCCAGAGCGGGCGGTCAACGCCCGACCCTATGAGAGCTCAACCACCCCCGCGGCGAGGGGTTCCGATGCTTTTGCCCGGCGGGCGGGAAAGTTCTTGCGCGCCCCGCGATTGGGTGCGGCTTGAGGAAGTGTGGTGGCGGCTTCATCACGCGCAGGCATGTCCAAAAAGGCCCGCAGCATCGCGATATGGGTGGGTAGATCTTCGACCGGGATGCGCCGGTCCTGCGACACCTGTGCGGGCCAGCACCCCAAGGCCCCCCGGCGTGATTGGTCGATTAGACGCGCCGCATCCGGCAAACAGTCATCCGCGAAGTATCCCGCCCCACTCAGCCGGTTGCGCAGCGTATCCGCCATGCCCCCCGCTGCCCGTCCGACCAGCCTGCAAGAGGCTTCGACCCAAACGTCATCCGCGTGCTGCACCCGGCGGCCCGCGGCCCGCAGGGCGCGGATGATCTCACGGTCCTCGCCGCAGGGGATCGGGGCGAAACCGCCGACGGCCTCATAGGCATCGCGGGTGAAGCCAAGGCTGGCCCCCGGCGCTTCGCCGTGGCTGCCTTGCAAATCGGCGCAGTTCGGGGCGTGCCGCGCGTAGAGCGTGAGCACCAAGCGGCGATAGGCCATTTCATGGGCTTCAAGCATCGGGTCTTGCTGCGCCAAACAGGCGGCTTCTTCGGGGTTCAGCGTGACCCTGCCACAAAGGGCATCAAAACGCTGAAGGTGCTGAATGCTGAGCGCGACCCAATCGGGGCTGACACGGCAATCGGCATCGGTGGTCAGGATCTGGCGCAGATGAGGCATCTGTTCGAGTGCCACAGCGCAGCCCCTCCGCCTTGCCGCGCCGACCCCCATGCCGGGGGGGAAGGTGAGATCGAGCACGGTGAGGTCGAGGCCAAGCCGCCCCGCCGCCGCCTTGGCGATCTTGGCGGTGTCGTCATCGGTGTTGTTCACCACGAGGATCACGCGAACACGGTCGTTGCACTGGGGGGCGAGGGCGGTGAGGCAATCGCCGATCCGCTGTGCCTCGTTCCGGGCGGGGATGATGATCGCGGTGTCTTTCCAGCGCTCGAAACTCATCTGTCACCCTCCGGAAAGGCGCGGTCGATGCGGTAGTTCTCGGTCTCGCTGACGCAGGTGAAGGCATGGGTGTCGAGCGCCTTGGCAAAACCGTTCAGCGCCTCCTCCCCTTGCAACGGATTGCCGGTGTCACCGCGCCAAGTCACGCAGATGATCTCGGCCTTCGGCCAGCGGGTCGCAATGTCGGTCGCCAGTTGGCCCAGCCCCGCATGATCCAGAAAATAGAGCACTTCGGAGAGAATCAGCAGATCGAAGTCCCCCTCAGGCAGGGGGCCGGGATAGAACCCTTGGACGAAGCGCCCCTCCGGCACCGCTTTGCGCGCGGCGGTCAGGGCGCTGGCGACTGCATCCATCCCGGTATAGCGCGCGCAGATGTCGATCAGGTGGCGTGCCAGTTGACCATTGCCACAGCCCAACTCAAAGGCCGAGCGGTAGCCATCTTGTGAAAGCGCCGCCCGCGTCGCCGCGAATTTGGCCTGCTCATAGGCGCTATGTTCGAACCCCCAAGGATCGCTCGTCTCGGCATAGAGACCTTGGAGATGATCCAACCCCACACCCATCACGGCATCCTCCAAAAGATCTCGTCTTGCTGCGCGAAGAGGTCGATCATCGCCTCGGGCAGAACGAACCCCTCGGGATCATCTTGCACGACTTGGCCAAGCTGGCTGCGATGCGCGCGGATCGCGGCGCTCTTGGCTGCGCGGTAGGCGGCGGTGTCGAGGGTCAGGGGGGCGTAGCCAGCCGTGTTCTCGGCAAAGTTCGGATCATCGAAACGGCTCCACACCGGATAGCTATGAGAATGCAGATCGGGGCGCTGCGCGCGCAGGCCGTCGGCCAGTGACGCGGTGGTTTTATGGTCGCAATGTTTGTCCTCGCGGGCCGGGACGAAGACGTGGCGTGCCGCTTGGGCGTCGATCACTTGCCTCAGCTCAGTCAGGATGGCGTCAGCAGGCACCTCGTGCAAACGGCTGTCGGGATGGCCGAGCCATGTCAAATCCGCCGCGCCGCCACCAAGGAGATCGAGCGCCTCTGCTAATTCCGCGCGTCGCCTTTCGGCCAATCGGACCGGGGACCATGCGCGGGAACCGGGGTGGCTGGCGCCGCCATCGGTCAGGCAGATGACATGCGCCCCGGGCCCTGCGAAAGCGCGGGCCAAAAGCCCGCCGCAGCCGAGTGTTTCGTCGTCCGGGTGCGGCGCCAGAACCACGATCTTTTCGCGGCCCGACAGAGCCTCGGCGAGGGGGGCGTTATGGCTCATCCAAAGACACCCCAAACCGTCTGGTCGCTTGAAAGCGCATGGCGGGCGGCGCGTTGCAGGAAGGCGTCGCGCGCGGCTTGGCGCAGATAGACCGAGAGATCGCGCGCCATGCGACCTGTCTCGGAAGTTCCGGTGAAATGGCGCAACCCAAGGCTCTGCTCCACCGCTTTGATCGCGTCGAGGGCGACTTCCTCAGTATAAATCCGCGCGGCGATGGAGGTGCTGACGAGGGTCTCTTCCGCGTGGTCATCCGCATCGGCGAGAGCGGCGCGTTCGACCAATGCCATTCCGGCCCAGATCCGCATCAGCACCTGCATCAGGCGGCTTAATTGGGCCTCGGCCTCAAGCCGGTCCATGTCCCGCAGGGTACTGGCCGCCGCATCGATCAACCCCGCCGCGGCGCCCGCCTGAAGCGCTGCGATCCGCCAGACGCCGCCGACGAAATGCGGCTCTTTCAGATAGTCGCCGGGGGCGCCGATAAGCGCGTCATCCTCAAGTGGCAGACCAGAAAAATCATACGATCCCGAGGCCGTCGCCCGCATCCCCAGCATGTCCCATTGCGAGGCATCGCCGCGCGCGGGGTCGGTCACATCGATCAGCGCAAGCTGTACCTCGGGGCCGGAGTTGAGCGAAACGAGCGCATGGGTGACAGTGCCGAGGCCGGAGGCAAAGATCTTCTCACCCTTCAAAACACCCTTCTCGAAACGCGCCGGATTGCCGGCATCGGCCCCCCAAACGCCCAGAAGCCCGCCCTGCCGGATCACCTGCTTCGCCCGCTCCGCCTGCGCCACACTGCCGTATAGGCGGATCAGGCGCAGCGCGTTGACGTGGCCCTCCCATAAGCGGCCGACGCTGAGGTTGGCGGCACCGATCTGCATCAGCGCATGGGCGGTGCGCAAAGGCGCCGTGGCGCCATCTTCCAGCATCAGCCCCGCGTCGCGCAGAATGTCGATAGAGCCGCTGATCGGGGCGGCGCCCGCCTCCTCGGCCCGTGCCGCGCGGCGCAGGGCCTTTCGGGCAGATTGCGAAAGGATATCCCTTTGCGACTGGGGCGGGAAAGGGTCGAAACGCGGCGCACTGTTCATGGCAGTGCCCGACAGCCGCGCAAGGATACACCTTTGAGATTAAGCGCCACGATACTGCCCCCCATTCGTGAAACGGGCAGCCTGCGCGCGTGGCAGCGCTGCCTTCGGGAGTGCAACCGTTCAACTTGTCTCTTGGTTCCCGCCTACGTTGCAACCGCGGCGGGGGGCGGATGTCAGCCCTCGGGAATCTCGCCCATCACCTTTGGCACACGGTAGCCCTTTTGCACCGCGTCGCGCGCGCGCAGGCGTTGATACCACGCACGCACGTTGGGGTAGTCGGCGAGGTCGATCTGCTGCCATTCATAGCGCGACACCCAAGGCCAGCAGGCCATATCCGCGATGGAATATTCGCCGCAAATGTGGTCCCGCCCCTCAAGCTGTTTGTCGAGCACGCCGTAAAGCCGTTTGACCTCGGCCCCGAAACGCTCTTCGGCATAGGCGGCCTTGCCGGGGTTGAAATGCAAGAAGTGATGCGCCTGCCCAGCCATCGGGCCAAAGCCGCCCATCTGCCACATCAACCATTGCATGACCTCGGCCCGCGCGGCCTGACCCTCGGGCAGGAAGCGGCCATGTTTCTCGGCGAGGTAGACCAAGATCGCACCGGATTCCATCAGGCTCACCCCGGTGTCATGGTCCACGATGGCGGGGATTTTATTGTTGGGGCTGATCTTTAGAAACTCGGGCGCGTGCTGCTCATCCTTGCCGATGTTGATGGCATGCACATTGTAGTCGATCCCCAATTCTTCGAGCAGGATCGAGACTTTGCGGCCGTTGGGGGTGGTCCATGTGTAGAAATCAATCATCGCTTCGGTCCCATATGCAGAGGTGCGTTTCGGTTTCTTGCAATGTTAAGCAGGCGGTTTGCGGCGGGTCAACGCAAGGAACCACAGCGGCCTGCGGGGGTTTTGCTTAACAAAGCACCAATTTGCGGAGCGAAGATGCAGAACAGTGACCCCCTAGCGCAGCCCGACATCGCAGACCGCGCGAAATCCGTTTTGGGAGTGCTTTGCGACCGCGACATTCACATCGCCACGGCGGAAAGCTGCACCGGCGGGCTGGTCGCCGCGCTGCTCACGGATATCGAAGGGTGCTCCCACGCGTTCGAGCGGGGTTTCGTCACCTATACGGATCAATCCAAGCATGAGCTGTTGGGCGTCGACCGGGCGCTTTTGGACCGCTGCGGCGCGGTTTCGCGCCCCGTGGCGATTGCCATGGCCGAAGGCGCGCAGGACCGTTCCGGTGCGCAGATTGCCGTCTCGACCACCGGGTTCGCCGGGCCGGGCAGCGCCGAGGATGAAGAGGGGCTTGTACATTTTGCGCTTGCACGCGAGGGGTGTAACACGGTTCATCGGGCCGAGTCCTTTGGTGCCATTGGCCGGGATGCGATCCGGCAGCGATGCCTTGAAACGATTTTGGATATGTTGGAGGAGAGCCTGACGTGAGCAAGAGCCAAGCCGCCGCCTTTACCGCCTACCACCGTCATGGCTTTGTCCGGGTGGCGACCTGCACGCCGCATGTGCGGCCCGCCGATGTGGCCTTCAACCGCGACAGCCTGCTGGACGAAATGCGTCGGGCCGATGCGGCGCGGGTGGATTTGTTGGTTTGCCCCGAACTGTCACTCTCGTCCTATGCCATCGACGATTTGCACATGCAGGATGCGCTGCTGACGGCGGTGGAAGAGGCGCTTGGCGACCTCATTGAGGCCAGCGCCCAGATGACCCCCGTGATCCTGCTCGGCGCGCCACTGCGCCGTGAGGGGCGGCTCTACAATTGCGCCATCGCCATTTCACGCGGGCAAGTGCTGGGCGTGGTCCCGAAATCCTACCTGCCCAATTACCGCGAGTTCTATGAGAAACGCTGGTTTGCCCATGGCCGTGACACCGACGGAGAGATCACTGTCGCGGGCCGGCGAGTGCCCTTTGGCGATGACCTGATTTTCGAGGCGACGGATCTGCCCGGTTTGATTTTCCATGCCGAGATCTGCGAAGACCTCTGGACGCCGGCGCCGCCCTCGGCGGATGCGGCCCTTGGTGGGGCGCTCATCCTCGCCAATCTCTCGGCGTCCAACATCGTGATCGGCAAATCCTCTGACCGTCACCTGCTGTGCCGGTCGCAATCCATGCGCGCCTTCGCGGCCTATGTGTACTCCGCCGCGGGGCCGGGGGAGAGCACAACCGATCTGGCGTGGGACGGGCAGGGGATGATCCATGAGTTGGGCGATCTTCTGGCCGAATCCACCCGTTTCCCGCTGGAGCCGGAGCTGACCATCGCCGATGTGGATTGCGGGCGTATCCAGTCCGAGCGGATGCGGACGGGCAGTTTCCATGACGCCGCGCGGCACCGCGCGCCAGAATTCCGCCGGGTGACCTTTGCCCATCAACCGCATCACGAGAACGCCGGTCTGATCCGCCCCGTGCGTCGTTTCCCCTATGTGCCGAACCGCGAAAGCCATCTCGACCAAGACTGCTACGAGGCGTTCAACATTCAGGTCGAAGGGCTGCGCCGCCGCTTTGAGGCGACCAAGGGCAAGACCATGGTCATTGGCATTTCCGGCGGGTTGGATTCGACCCATGCGCTGATCGTGGCGGCGAAAGCCTGTGACCGTATGGGCATCCCGCGCGACCGGATCCTCGGCTTTACCATGCCGGGTTTCGCCACCTCCGAGGGCACCAAATCCAACGCGTGGAAATTAATGCAGGCCATGGGGATCACCGCGGATGAGATCGACATTCGTCCTGCCGCGCGCCAGATGCTTGAGGATATGGATCACCCCTTCTCGGACGGGGAGCCGGTCTACGACATCACCTTTGAAAACGTCCAAGCCGGGCTGCGCACCGATTATCTCTTCCGGCTCGCCAACCAGCGGCAGGGCTTTGTCATCGGCACCGGCGATCTGAGCGAATTGGCGCTTGGCTGGTGCACCTATGGCGTGGGCGACCAGATGAGCCACTATGCGGTGAACACCGGCGTCCCGAAAACGCTGATCCAATATCTCATCCGTTGGGCCACCCGTTCAGGGCAGTTCGACGCGGAGACGGACAAGGTGCTGCAAGCCATTCTCGACACCGAGATTTCGCCCGAACTGGTGCCCGCGGGCGAAGATGAAGAGATCCAAAGCACCGAGTCGATGATCGGCCCCTATGAGCTGAACGACTTCTTCCTCTTTCACACCATGCGCTACGGGCTCGCCCCGTCAAAAGTGGCCTTTCTGGCCTGGCACGCTTGGCATGATGTCGAGGCGGGGCGCTGGCCCGAGGGCTTTCCGCAGGGCAAACGCAACGCCTATGATCTGGAGACCATCCGCCACTGGCTCGAAAAATTCCTGCATCGCTTCTTTGCCACCAGCCAGTTCAAGCGATCGGCTCTGCCGAATGGGCCAAAGGTCAGCGCCGGGGGGGCATTGTCGCCGCGCGGGGACTGGCGCGCCCCGTCGGACTCCGTCGCCACCCCGTGGCTGGAAGAGCTGCGCAGCAACGTGCCGGAGAGTTGGCCCCAGAGCTAAGCCGCGCTATTCCTCGCGGCTCAACTCGCCTTCGACAAAGTTGGGGGTCAGCGGCGGTGCCGCGTGACGCTCTTGGGTTTCGGGATCGCTGCGCAGGGTCATGCGCAGCAGCCCCCATGCCACGATGGTCAACTGAAAACCGCCAAGCGCCAGCGGCAGGCCGCGCGGGCCCAGCGTATCCAGCAGCACGCCCGCCAGCAAAGGCCCGATCGCGGCGCCAATCCCCTGCATCAGCACCAGCCCACCCGAGACGGCCACCACCGCCGAGCCGGGGGCGCGGTCGTTGACATGGGCGATGACGATGGATTGCGCAGGCAAGACTAGCCCGCCAATGGCAAAGCCCAGCACCAGCAGCATCGACCCCGAAGGGGCGGGGATCGGCAGGGTCAGCATCATCAAGGCGCTGCCAGCGGCGGCCAGCCCCACGCCAAGACCGCGGCGGCTCATCCGGTCAGACATCCAGCCCAGCGGGAACTGAAGCACCAAGCCGCCGATGGTAAAGGCCGCGATCAGCAGGGCGATGCGTGATTGGGTATAGCCCATCTCTTGCGCGAAGAGCGGTGCCAGCCCGTAGAAAGTCCCGATAGAGGCCCCGACCAGCCCTGCGCTGACCGCGCCGTAGGGCGACAGCCCCCACAGGCGGCGCAGCGATGGCGGCTCCTGCGCGCCTTCTGAGCGCGGCCCCTCTACACGGCTAAGCGAAATTGGCACCAGCGACAGCGACATCACGATGGAGACAAGCACGAAGAGGATGAACTCAGCCGGATCCCCGAGGTTCAGCAGGAACTGCCCCGCCGCGCCTGAGGCCATGCCGACCATGCCGTAGACCGCGAGCAATTTGCCCCGCTGCGCGGAACTGACAGAGGCGTTGAGCCAGCTTTCCGTCACGATGATCAACCCGGCAAAGGCAAAGCCGGTGAGGCAGCGCACGGCGATCCAGACCCAAGGGTCGATGAAAGCCAAATGCATCAGCGCCGCGGCGGAGGCGACAGAGGCGAGTGCTGCAAAGGTGCGGATATGGCCCACCCCGCTGATCAGCCGCGGTGCCACGAAGGAGCCCACGCTCAGCCCCGCGAAAAAGCCCGACATGATAAGGCCGGTGGTCGCCCCGCCAAACCCTTCGAGCCCCGCGCGCACGGCCAGAAGCGTGCCCTGCAACCCGTTGCTCATCTGCAAAAGCGAAAAGCCCAGTAGCAGTGTCGCCAGTGGTAGAACCGTCGCGCGCATGATGTCCCCTTGGTCTTTGATCCGGCTAGGGCCAGAATATGTGCGGCGGAAACGGAATTTCTAGTAATCAACCCCATTGCCCTTCCACCCGGCAGGCTTCCGCGCCATAGTGCTAGCAGCCAGCGGCCCCTTCGGGGAATGCCCAGCCAGTGATCAAGCAGAATTGACGTGCCTTTTTGGGGCCGATGCTCAATTATGCGCCTCGTAACATATTTTGAAAGCGCATCCCCCGTGAAAGCCCTGCGCCAATTTTTCGTATTTCTGCTGGTTCTCGTTGCGGGTCTTTACGCGATGTTAACCTATGTCCCCGCCTCCCGCCCCTATGTGGCGGAGACCGGTCTGCTGGATCTTCTGGGGATCGAGGAGGTCGCGGAGGCGCCACAGGGCTCTGGCCGGGGTTGGGGCGGCGGCGGGCCCTCGCTGGTCGTCACCGCCGGGGTCAGCGAAGAGACTTTGGCCGACCGGATCACCGCCATCGGCGACGGCCGCGCGCGCCGCTCCGTCACGCTGCGCTCTAACGCCGTAGGGGTCATCACCGATCTCAACCTGCCCGCCGGACAGTTGATCGAGGCGGGCACCGTTGTGGCCCTATTGGAGAATGAGGCCGAGCAGATCGCCCTGAAGCAAGCCGAATTGCAGCTTGAAAACGCCCAGACCGAGCAAGACCGCGTGGAGCGGCTGCAAAACACCGGCGCGGTCAGCGAAGTGCGCCTGCGCGAGACGGAACTGGCCCTGCAAAGTGCCGAGCTTGCGCTCAGCCAAGCGCAGTTCGATCTGTCGCAACGCCGCATCCTCGCGCCAATCTCAGGCTGGGTGGGGATCACCGATATCGAAGAAGGCGACCGCGTCAATGCGCAGGATCAACTCGCCACCATCACCGACCGCAGCGAGATCCTGATCGATTTCCGCGTGCCTGAACGGGTGGTGAGCAAGCTTTCGTTAGGCAAGGAAATCACCGTCACCCCGCTTGGCATGCGCGATTTGACCCTGACGGGCGAAGTCAGCGCCATCGACAGCGTGATCGACCGTGCAAGCCGCACGCTTCTGGTGCAAGGCCGCGTGCCGAACGAAGGCGACCAGCTGCGCGCGGGCATGGCCTTTTCGGTCAGCCTGACCTTTGTCGGCGATCCGTTTCTGGCGATCCCGCCGCTGGCGGTGCAGTGGTCCTCGGACGGGCCATTTGTCTGGACGGTACGGGAGGGCAAGGCGCATCAAGTCGCGGTCGAGATCGCACAGCGCAACAGCAATTCGGTGCTCGTCCTGTCGGATGATCTGACCGCCGATGATGTGGTGGTGACCGAAGGCGTGCAAACCCTGCGCGAAGGCGGCGAGGTGCGCGAGGTCAACCGCGCGGGCAGCGTGCAGTCAGATGCCGTCCCGACTGAGAAGACAACCCTATGAGCGCCGCCCCGACCGAGGACGCCACGCCGCCCGCGCGCACCGCCTCGGGCACCGCGCTTTTCGTGCGTCGCCCGATCCTTGCTTTCGTGCTGAACGCGCTGATCGTACTGGCAGGCATCGCCGCGCTTTTCGGTGCGGAGGTGCGGGAGCTGCCCAATGTCGACCGGCCCGTGGTCACGGTCACCACGACCTTCTCGGGCGCCTCCCCGGAATCTGTCGATCAGGAACTCACGGGGCGGATCGAAGGGGCCGTGGGCCGGGTCTCGGGCGTGCGGGCGATTTCATCGAACTCGCGCTTCGGGCGCAGCCGGGTCACCTTGGAGTTCAACGACAGCACCGATATCGACGTGGCCGCGACCGATGTGCGCGATGCGGTGGCGCGGATTGTGAACCAATTGCCCGAAGGGGCCGACCAGCCGCAGATCGTCAAGGCCGATGCCAATGCCCAGCCGGTGATGCGCATCGCCGTGACCTCCATGGGCCGCTCGCCGGAGGAGTTGACCAAACTGGTGCAAGACCGGGTCGAAGACCGGCTGATCTCGGTCAACGGGGTGGCGGATTTGCAGGTCTACGGCGACCGTGAGCCATTTTTCCGCGTCGATATCGACCAGTTGGAACTGGCCAGCCGGGGCCTGACCCTAGGCGATGTCCAGCGCGCCCTGGCCGATGTGGCCTATGACGCGCCCGCGGGCGATCTGGCGGGCGACCGTCAGTCGATCAACGTGCGCACCACGGCCAGCGTCGTCACCACACAGGCGTTCGAGGCGATGGAGATCAAGCAGAACGTCCGGCTCGGCGATGTCGCCAGCGTCACGCTCGGCCCCGCCGAAGGGGAGACGATCCTGCGCGCCAATGGGCAATTGGGCCTCGGCATCGGCATCATCCGGCAGGCCACGTCGAACACGCTTGAGATCTCGCGCGATGTGCGCGCCGTGGTGGGGGAGTTGAACGAGACTCTGCCCGAAGACGTGCGGATTTTCGTGACCTCGGACGATGCGACCTTTATCTCAGGCTCGATCCGCGAGGTGCTCTCAACGCTGGCCTTTGCCGTGGGCATCGTGGTGGCGGTGATCTTTGTCTTCCTGCGTGATTTCCGCGCCACGCTGATCCCGGCGCTGACCCTGCCCGTGGCGCTGATCGGCACTTTGGCGGCGATCTATCTGGTGGGCTTTTCGATCAACATCCTGACCCTTCTGGCGCTGGTTCTGGCCACCGGGATGGTCGTGGATGACGCGATTGTGGTGCTGGAGAATATCGTGCGCCAACGGGCGGCGGGCATGGGGCCGCGCGCGGCGGCGGTGCTGGGCACCTCGCAGGTCTTCTTTGCGGTCGTCACCACCACGGCCACGCTGGCGGCGGTCTTTATCCCGCTGTCGTTCCTGCCCGGACAGGCGGGCGGGCTGTTTCGGGAGTTTGGTTTCACCCTCGCCATCGCGGTGATGCTGTCCTCGGTCGTGGCGCTCAGCCTTTGCCCGGTCTTGGCGAGCCGCTTGTTGACCAAACCCGCGGCAGAGAACCCGCGCGGCCCTGTCGTGTGGCTTGGCAACCTGCTGTACCGCGCCTATGCGGCGACGCTTAGATGGGCGCTGGCGATGCCCTATGTCGTGGTGCTGATCGCGGCCTTCGTCGCGCTGACGGCAGTGCTGGTCTCTGGCGAGATCCGGCAAGAGCTGACCCCGCGCGAAGATCGCGCCGTGGCGCTGCTCAGCGTCTCGGCCCCGCAGGGCGTCTCGCTTGATTATACCCAAAGCAAGATGCGCGAGATCGAAGACCTGATCACCCCGCTGCAAGAGGCCGGAGAGGTGACGAATATCTTCTCCATCACCGGGTTTGGCGCGGACAATCGGGGTTTCATGGTGTTCACGCTCGCCGGATGGGAAGACCGCGCGCGCAGCCAAGATGAGATTGTGGGCGAGATCAATGGCAAGCTGCGCGGCATCGTGGGCGTGCGGGCCTTTGCAATCCAACCCAATTCCCTCGGCATTCGCGGCGCGGGGCGGGGGCTGTCTTTCGCGATCACCGGGAATAATTACGAACAACTGTCGCTGGTCGCGCAGACGATGGTGGACCGGCTGAGCACGAACCCCGCGATGGGGCAGGTGCGGCTGGAATATGAACGCACGCAACCGCAGCTTTTCGTGCAGATCGACCGGACGCTGGCCGCTGACTTGGGCGTCGACATCACCGGGCTCGGGCAGGCTTTGCAGGCCATGCTCGACGGGCGCGAGGTGGCATCGGTCTTTATCGACGACACCAGCTATGGCGTGCAGATGCTGTCGACCTCGGACCCGGTGAACGACCCGCGCGACCTTGAGAACGTCTTTGTCCAATCGGGCAACGGGCAGATGATTTCGCTGGCCAGTTTCGTGACCCTCGAAGAGCGCGCCGTCGCGCCCGAGTTGGACCGCGAAGGGCAGAACCGCTCGGTCGAGATTTCCGCCGGGCTGACGCCGGGCCTGTCGCTGGGCGATGCATTGGAACAGGTGCGCGCGGTCGGGCAAGAGGTGTTGGACGATGAAAACCTGATCGTGCCGCTGGCCGAGGCCGCCGCGTTGGATCAAACCAGTTCAGGGCTTTTCGTGACTTTCGGCTTTGCGATCCTCGTGGTTTTCCTTGTCCTCGCCGCGCAGTTCGAAAGCTTCATCTCTGCCATCGTGGTGATGGCCACGGTGCCCTTGGGGCTGGCCTGCGCGATCTTCGCGCTGCTGATGACGGGGCAGAGCCTCAATGTCTACAGCCAAATCGGGCTGGTCATGTTGATCGGGATCATGGCCAAGAACGGGATTTTGATCGTCGAGTTCGCCAACCAATTGCGCGATCAGGGGGCGGATATCCACGCGGCGATCTTTGGCGCCTCTACCATCCGGCTGCGTCCGGTGATGATGACGATGACCTCGACCGTCTTGGGCGGCGTGCCGCTGATCCTCTCGGCGGGTGCGGGGGCCGAGGCGCGCGAGGCGCTTGGCTGGGTGATCGTCGGGGGGCTGGGCATGGCCACGCTCTCGACCCTCTATCTCACCCCGGTCGCCTATTTCCTGCTGGCCCGGTTCACCACGCCCAAAGCCGCCGAAGAAGCCCGGCTTCAGGCCGAGCTGTCTGAGGCGCAACCGGTCTGAGCCTGCCCGATATTTACGCATCGATGCAACTTCGCGCGGGAATGGGCGTTTAGTCATGTAGGATTGAGTGGAAAGGGGCGAAAACGTGCAGGGCGATTTGGATATGGCAAAGGCGAACCACGCGGAGTCGACCCAAGGGGCGAACAGCCAAAGCCTGTTCAATGACAAGACCACATGGCGTGTCGCCCGGGCCGAGCGGTTTGGCCTCATCGTCGATGCGGCGGATTACTTCCGGGTCCTGCGCGAGATTTTCCTCGGGGCGCGGCAGCAGTTGATGCTGATCGGCTGGGATTTCGATTTCGAGCTTGAGATGCTGCCCGGCGAAAGTGACGAAAACGGCAATGCGCCCGACGGCTATCCCAACCAGCTTGGCGCCTTTGTCGAGGCGGTGGTGGAGCGGAGGCCGGAACTGAATGTCTATCTGCTCAAATGGAATGGCGCCGTGCTGGCCGCGCCGGGGCGATTGGTGCCCTCACTGGCGCTGAGCCTATTCGGTGGCGACCGGATTCACTTTGCCTTGGACGGCCATCACCCCTTCGGCGCCTGCCACCACCAAAAAATCGTCGTGGCCGACGATGCTCTGGCCTTTTGCGGCGGGATCGACGCGACCGAAGACCGGTGGGACACGCCCGACCACCTGCCGCACGACCCGCGCCGCCTGCGCAAGGATGGCACGCCTTCCGACCCTTGGCATGACGCGACCTCGGCCATGTCCGGCCCCGCCGCCGCCGCCTTGGGTGAGCTTTCGCGTCGGCGTTGGTTCCGCGCCACGGGGGATGAGATCGCCCGCCCTGATGATGCGCCCATGTCCGAATGGCCCGAAGACCTGCCGATCGATGCCGAAGGCGTCGAGGTGGGCATCGCCCGGACCGAGCCGCCTTTTGACGAAGAGCCGATGATCAATGAGATCGAACGCCTCTATATCGCGGGGATCCAATCAGCGCGTGACTATATTTATATTGAATCGCAATACCTCGCCGCCGCCTCGGTTTGCGATGCGCTCAGGGCGCGATTGGCCGAAGAGGACGGGCCGGAGGTCGTCATCATCAACCCGCGCGATGCGGAATCCCAGTTGGAAGATGACGCCATGCATGTCCTGCGGGAGCGGCTCGTCGAAGACCTGAAACGCGCCGATCACCAAAACCGCTTTCGCATCTATTTCCCCGTCACCGAGGAGGGGGAGCCGATCTATGTTCATGCGAAGATCATGATCATCGACGATCATCTTTTGCGCCTCGGTTCCAGCAACCTTAACAACCGCTCCATGGGGTTTGATACCGAATGCGATGTCGCGATCGAACACCCCGCAGAGGTGATCGAAGGGTTCAGAACCCGCTTGATTGCCGAACACCTCGGCCTGCCGCTCGAACGTGTGGCCGAGGTGATGGAAGAGAAGAAGTCGATGATCGGGACCATCGAAACCTTGAACCGCAAGAAGGGCCGTGGCCTGCGGGCGGTGTTCCGGGGCAGCGAGACTGTCGTCGGTGGTTTTCTCGCCAATACCCGCTTGCTCGACCCGCGCTACCATCCGGGCGAAAACACCGCCACCGGGCGCGGCATTCGCCCGCGGCACATGGCGCTGATCGCGGGCGGGCTGGGGCTTGCGTGGCTTGCCTGGCGCAAATGGGGGCGCAGCGACGACCGGCGTTCGTGAAGGTTACGGGGCGGCTTCGACGGTTGGTGCTTTAAGCGAGACGGGTGCGGGTTTGGGGTCGGCCGATGCGGCAAGCACCTGCCGCGAGATCTCTGCAATCCAAGCGATGGCATAGAGCGCCGCCGTTCCGACAACAGGCAGAACCCACGGCATCCACTGCGCGTCTGGCCGCGCCATCATCGCAACCTGACAGATCAGCGCCAGAACGGTGCCGCTGGCAAAGACCAGCAGACCATGCCGACCGATCAGCCGGACGGGGCTGGCCACGGCATGGGCCGAAAGGCGGGTGACGGTCTGCAACTGTGACAGAAAATACCCCACGGCCAAGATATGAACGAACCGCGGGGCGGAAAGATAGGTCTTGTCGTGCGAAGTGATGTTGAAGGGCACCCCGGCCTCTCTCATATGATGCATTTGGAGGTTCAGGAAACGGCCCAAACCCGGCACATAGCGCCATGCGAGGACGCCCAGCAGGACGGCGGCGGACAGCCAGAACAGCGCCTGCGAGTTCGGGAAAAAGCGGTAGCCCTGCCGCTGGCTTAGGCCCACCAGCAATCCGCAGACAAAGATCGCTTGCCATGCCAAAGGGTTAAAGAACCAGCCGCCCGGGTTGGGGTAGTTCGGCAGGTTCAGCCGGAAGACACCCGTCAGCAGCCAAAGCACCAGGGACAGCGCGAGAAGCAGGCACGGCCAGCGTAGCCCCAGCATGATCGCCGCCGGGGCGCAGACCAGCAAAACGGAATAGGCGGGCAGGATGTTCACATAGCCGAACTGATGCGTCAAAAGCGGGATGCCGATCACGCTTTGGGTCGGGTTTTGGAAGACCTGCCGCATGTTGATCTTGGTCAGGAACGCGGCCTCTGTCGTGATCTGGAAGGCGGCGGCGAAGATGCCCAAGGCCACTGCTGAGAGCAGGAGCTGCACCACATAAAGCGACCACGCCCGTTTCCACAGTGGGGCGATGGCGCGCCAGAGGCCGTGACGCACCCGATCCCGCGCGATGAAACGGGGCGTATAGGCCAAGCCTGCGGCGATGCCGGACATGAGAAAGAACGCCTCCGCCGCGTCGGCGAAACCGAGGTTGCGGATGGTCAGGGCCTCATAGGGGTTGCCCGGGACGTGGTTGATGAAAATCATCACCAGCGCCAGCCCGCGAAACAGGTCGATGCGCGGATCGCGGGCGGATTTGGGAACCGCGCCGGCAGCCAGCGCGGCGGGCGATAGCCCGGTGTTAGGCGGTGGCATGGGGCAAATCCGCCGCTTTGGGTTCTGGCTTCAGATGCTCGTCATTCCACGTCAGCCGCCAGACATCGCATATACTGTCGTATTCCGCGACGACATCGCGCGGCGCGGCATCCTCGGGCACGGCGAAAAGCCCGCGGGGCAGGGGGCGGGAGGTCCAGGCGATGAGCAGCGGGGCCAGCAACATCGGGACCGCCACGGGCAGCAGCCAGACGGTCAGATCCGGCGCGACCCATTGCACCGCCGCGAGGATCACCGCGCCAATGAACACGATCCACCGGCCCGCCGTCCAGCCATCGGCCAAACTCAACTGGCCCTCGTTGCGTTGGTTGGCGGGCCAGCCGCCGTCTTGGCCCGAGAGCACCTGCATCACCGAGCGACTGTGGTAGAGCAGCATCAAAGGGGCCAGAAGCGTGGTCAGCACGATCTCGGTCAGCACCGAGAGCGCCATCCGCAAAGCGCGGCCAAAGTCGCGCGCGCGGTCGGTCAGAAGCGCATGGATCAGGATCAGCAGCTTAGGCACCACCAACAGCCCCAGCACGCCCAAGGCCAGCAGCGTGATCTCGCGCGCGCTGGTATCGGGGAAGACGGGGAAAAGCTGATAGGGGCCGGGGAAATACTCCGGCGGCGGCGCGTAGAGCGTGCTGATCGCCGAGGTGATCAGAAAGGCCGCCCAGAGAAGCGAGACGACATAGGCAGTCACATTCTGCAAAAAGACGAAGCGGCTCCACCCCGCCAAGTCGGGCGCAAAGATCAGCCGCGCATGTTGCAGGTTGCCTTGGCACCAGCGCCGCTCGCGCCGCGCGAAGGAAAGGACGTTTTCGGGGCCCTCCTCAAAGGAGCCGCTCAAGGTCTCATCCACCTCGACCTTCCAACCCGCGCGGGCGAGCAAGGCCGCCTCGACATAATCGTGGCTCAGGATATGCCCGCCCAAGGGTGGCGGGCCTGAGAGTTCGGGCAGGCCACAGCTTTCGGCAAAGGCGCGGACGCGGATGATTGCGTTATGGCCCCAAAACGGCCCCGTCGCCCCCTGCATCCGGGCAAGGCCACGGGTGAAGATCGGCCCGTGGAACCACGAGGCGAACTGCAAGGCGCGGCCAAAGAAAGACCGCGCGCCGATGATCTTGGGCAGGGTTTGCAAGAGCCCTAGCTGCGGATCGGCCTGCATCCGCGCGATCATGGCGCGGATCGTCTCGCCCTCCATCAGACTGTCTGCGTCAAGGATCACGGCAAAGTCATAGGCCCCGCCGTAGCTGCGAATGAATTCTTCGATATTGCCCGCCTTGCGGCCCGCATTGTCCTGCCGCCTGCGGTAGAAGATGCGCCCTTGGCCCTCGGTCTCGCGCAGCAGGCGGGCGAAGGCGAATTGCTCTTTCCCGGCCAGCGCGTCATCGCGGGTGTCCGACAGAACGACGAAATCCGCCGTAACCCCGGCTCGGGCGACGGAGCGGTCAATCGCGGCGATGCGGGCAAAGGTGGTGAGCGGGTCTTCGTTGCAGATGGGCACCGCGATCACCGTGCGCGGCTGCGGTGCCTCAAGCGCGGGGCGGGGCGGCGTTGATCTGCTGCCGAAGAGCCCGATCAGCGCCAGTGACGCGCCCCAAGCCAACCAAGCGGTGGTGGCGAAAACGAGCAGGGCGCGGAGGCCGTCCCAGCCGCTGAACCCATCCCGCGCCGCAGCCTCGGCCAAAAGGGTCGCGGCAAGGGCTGCGGAGCCGAGCGACAACAGCAGGGCGACCGCCCGTGCAAAACGGGTCGGGCCATCCGCCGCGATCTGCCTGTGCTGGGGTGCCATGGTGCTCAGGCCTTACGCCGCAGCAGAAATGCCCGCGCAAGGTCGGCCAGCCCGGCCAGATGGCCGCGCCGTTCCAAGCTCTGCCGTGGCATCGCAAGCGGGGCGGCGGGCGGCATCCAGTTCTCGGCCTCGCCAGCCATTGCGGAAGTGGGGGTCGTCGCGTCTTGAAGGGTCATGCGTTGATCCATTGGTACACCCATGTCTCTGTCAGGTTGCGGTCATATCCCGATAGAACTGCCTTGATCTCGACGATGGCATCAGGCTCGGCGCGCAGTTCCAGCACCAGCCGCCATTCGTCCCTGCCATCCACCCGGCTTAGGATCGCCTCCACGATCTCGCCGTTTTGTGCGCTGGTGACGGGTTCAAGCTCGGCGTCGCTCGGCATATCGCTGAGCTGTCCGCCTGCGAAGTCGATGACGAATTTGCGGGTCTCGGTGTCTGCCTCAACACCCGCCACCCCGCCATGGCCCGAGCGCAGCCGTACCACGCGGCCAAGGGTCTGCGGCGTCGCGCCCGGCGGGGTCATCCCCCAGTGCATGCGGTAGCCGTAGGCCAGTTCATCGCCCGCGCGGGTCTCCCCTTCGGGGATCCAATAGGCCACGATATTGTCATTGCCTTCCAGATCCGAAGGTATCTCGACCAGCCGCAGCGTGCCTTTGCCCCAGTCGCCCATGGGTTCGATCATCAGCGAGGGGCGGCGCTCGTAATGGGCCTGCGCGTCGAGGTAATGCTCAAAGTCCCGGTTGCGCTGCGCCAGCCCGAAAGACCGCGGGTTCTGCGCCCCGAAATAGGAACTCGCCAAACGCGGCGGATTGTTCAGCGGGCGGCAGAGGGTGGTATCCTTGCCTGTGTTCAGCACCAATACTTCGCTGTCATGCACCGCGGGGCGGAAGTCGTCGAAATTCCCCTTATCCGCGCCATTGTGCAAAAACATTGAGGTCAGCGGTGCGATGCCAAGCTGCTTGATGTCCTCGCGCAGGAACAGACGCATGGTGACCTCGACGGTGGTGTCTTCGCCCGGGGTGATCACAAATTGATAGGCCCCGGTGACCGAGGGGCTGTCGAGTGCGGCATAGATCGTGGCGCTATCGTCACCCGGTTCGGGGCGGCGCAGCCAAACCTCGCTCAAGCGGGGGAATTCCTCGCCTTCGGGCAGGCCAGTGTTCACGGCCAATCCCCGCGCGCTCAGCCCATAGAGCGTGTCCTTGCCCAAGGCGCGGAAATAGCTCGCCCCTTGGAAGACAATCAATTCATCGAAAATATCGGCCCGGTTGAGCGGGGTGTGCAGGCGGAAACCGGCGACGCCCGGCATCTCGGCATTGGGTGGGATCGACTTGGCGAGTTCTTCGTCGTCATACTCGAAATCCGCTGTGGTAAAGCCCATAGGCTCAGCCGCGTCGCCGCGCACTTCGTTAATCTTTACCGCCTCCTTGAACAGCCAACCGGGGTGGAAGGCGTGGAGCCTAAAGGCCACACCCTTTTCTTGCCAGCGGGCTTGTTCGGGCCGGAACCGGATGCGCTGGTAGGCGTCGTAATCAAGATCGGCAAGGAACCCTTCGACGGGCTCCGGCGCGGCATAGGACGTTTGCGCTAACTGCCGCATATCCTCGACCAGTTTGTCGAAGCTGAAGGAGGCGGCGGGCACCTCCTGCGCGCGGCTGTGCCGCGGCATCAGGGCGGCGGCAAAGGACGCAGCAGAGAGGGTCAGAAACTGACGTCGCTCTAGGTTTTCGGTCCGCAGTTCATTGGGTCGTGTGGGTCGGAAATTCGGCAAAACAATACCTCGGAAGACACGTTAAGAGTGTGCAATTTTTTCCCTATCTAATCTTTTCGCGACCGCTGGAAACTTCATTTTGCAACTTTCAGCGGAATGCCGCAGAGCAGCGCGGAAAACCGCCGATTGCTGCGCCGCCGGATTGGGCTTGCACAAAATTTTGCCTTGAATTCCGTAGGATCGCCGCTTTTTTGTGACAATCGCTTTGAGGTGGCCGCGCCCCGACCGCGGGTCGGAGCACGAAACGCATCAAACGGCGTCGAGCCCTTCTGTTAGCAAACGCTCAAGACTGCGCATCTCGGCATCCGTCAAAGGAATCCCTTTCGCCCGCGTCTCGGCACGCGCCTTGAACCGGCGCTGCGAGGGCAGCCGCGCGCCTTGGCCGGTGATCGCGTCAAAGAGGGTTTCCGCCCGCGCGAAGGGATCGCCGGGGCGGCCTGCGGCAAACTTTTCGGGGTCGAAGGCGATGATCAATTCGCCATGGGCGGGCGCGAGGGTGAGCGAGCCCAAGGCATCGCGCGCTTCAGGGCTGGTCAGGTCACCGATCATCACCCCGGCAAGCAATTCGATCATGGTCGAGATGGCCGACCCCTTGTGCCCGCCGAAGGGCAGCATAGCCCCTGCGAGGGCGGCTTCGGGGTCGGTCGTCGGGCTGCCATCGGGTGCGATCGCCCAGCCTTCGGGCAGGGGCGTGCCCGCGCGGCGGTGCAATTCGATCTCCCCCCGCGCGGCGACGCTGGTGGCGAAATCAAAAACGTAAGGGTCGCCCCCTTCCCGGGGCCAGCCAAAGGCGAAAGGGTTGGTCCCCATCAAGGGGTCGGTGCCGCCAGAAGGGGCGACGCTGGCATAGCTGGGGCACATGGCCATGGCCGCGAGGCCCATCTCGGTCAGCGCCTCGATCTCGGGCCAGAGCGCGGCGAAATGGGTGCAATCGTTGATCACCATGGCGGCGATTCCGGTGGTGCGGCAACGCTCTGCCAGCACCGGCGCGCCTGCTTCGAAAGCGGCGTTGGAGAAGCCGCCGCCTGCGTTCACGCGCACCACGGCGCTGTCGTCATGGTGCACCTGCGGCACCGCGTCGGGGATCACCTTGCCTGCCTTGATCGTGCGCAGGCAGCCTTCGATCCGGTAGATGCCGTGGGATTTGCAGGCATCGCCTTCGCCCGCGACGATCACCCGCGCGAGGGCGGCGGCATTCAGGGGCGACAGGCCCGCGCCTTGGAAAATCCGAATGACCATCGCGGTCAGGTCATCGTGGGAGAGGGTTGTGTCGGCCATCTGGATCCTCGCAGGGCTTGGGTTGCAATCATGCATACATCATGTATGCAGATGTGAAGAGACGCAAGCTGACACCGGGCCGCGGCCCGCATGAAAGGATAGACGATGGCCTTTACCCCCCATGGCAAACACCTGATCGCTGGCGAATGGATCGCCACGGATGACTGCTTTAGCTCCAGCCCTGCCCATGGGCCGGCGCATGACTTCTCGGTCGGCACGGTGGAACTGGTCGACCAAGCCTGCGAAGCCGCCGAAGCGGCGTTTTGGGACTATGGCTATTCCAGCCGCGCGACCCGCGCCAAATTCCTCAACGCCATCGCGGATGAGATCGACGCACGCGGGGCCGAGATCACCGAGATCGGCAGCCAAGAAAGCGGCCTGCCCGAAGCGCGGCTCGAAGGGGAGCGGGGCCGGACCGTGGGCCAACTTCGCCTGTTCGCGGCGCATATCGAAAAGGGCGACTACCTCGACCGTCGCTTCGATGCCGCCATGCCCGAACGCCAGCCCGCCCCGCGGCCCGCGATCACCATGGTGCAACGCCCCATCGGCCCCGTGGCCGTCTTTGGCGCGTCGAACTTTCCGCTAGCCTTCTCCGTGGCGGGCGGTGACACCGCAGCGGCGCTGGCGGCGGGCTGTCCGGTCGTGGTCAAAGGCCACTCCGCCCATCCCGGCACCGGAGAGATCGTGGCCGAAGCGATCCATGCGGCGGTTGAAAGCTGCGGCATGCCGAGCGGGGTCTTCTCGCTGATTCAAGGCGGCAACCGCGCCGTGGGGCAGGCCGTGGTGCAGCATCCGCGGATCAAGGCCGTGGGCTTCACCGGCTCGCTCGCCGGGGGCCGGGCGCTCTTCGATCTCTGCGCCGCGCGGCCAGAGCCGATCCCCTTCTTTGGCGAGTTGGGCTCGGTCAACCCGATGTTCATGCTGCCTGCCGCGATGGCGGCGCGGGCCGAAGAGCTTGGCAAGGGCTGGGCGGCATCGCTGACCATGGGCGCGGGCCAGTTCTGCACCAATCCGGGCATCGCCGTGGTGATTGACGGGCCGGGCGCCGACGCCTTCGTGCAAAACGCGGCCACAGCGCTGCAAGACGTGGCCCCGCAGGTCATGCTGACAGACGGTATCGCGGAGGCCTATTGCGCAGGGCGGGACAAGTTTAAATCCGCGCCAAGCCTGCGCCAAGTGCATCTGGCCGACAGCGAAGGCCGCACCGCCGCGCCGGCCCTCTTCGAGACCACGGGCGAAGAGTTCAAGGCCAATCCGGCGCTGCATGAAGAGGTCTTTGGCCCTCTCGGATTGGTGGTGCGGGTCTCTTCGCTGGAAGAGATGCGCGCGCTGGCGTTGGAACTGGACGGGCAATTGACCATCACCCTGCATATGGATGACGCGGATGTCGACGCCGCGCGCGACCTCATGCCGGTGCTGGAGCGCAAGGCGGGTCGTCTGCTGGCCAACGGTTTTCCGACGGGGGTCGAGGTGGTGGATTCCATGGTGCATGGCGGGCCATATCCGGCCAGCACCAACTTCGGCGCGACCAGTGTGGGCACCCTGTCGATCCGCCGTTTCTTGCGGCCCGTGTCCTATCAGAACCTGCCTGAGGCGCTGTTGCCGGAAGACGCGGCGGAATAATCTAAGATCGCAAAAGCCGGGCCGCGCGCCCGGCTTTTCGCATTTGTTTCGCCGTAGGGGAGCAGCCCAACCGGCTGCTCTTTCGCGACCATGCTGGCCAGACCGAAATGTATCAAAAATATGTCGACATGCCGATAAAAGCTAAAAATACATATTGTATTTTTAATGAAGACATTGTTCCTTCATACCACCCCGCACCCCGTCCAGAGAGAGTCGGGGGCGACCAACCCAAGAGGGAGATACCTATGAAATTCACGCAACTCGCCGGGAGCCTCGTGGCTGCGACCGTGATCGGCACAGCCGCTCAGGCCGACAAACTGGACGACATCATTTCTTCGGGCACGCTGCGCTGCGCCGTGGTGCTGGACTTCCCGCCCATGGGCTCGCGCGATGACAGCAACACGCCCGTCGGCTTCGACGTGGACTATTGCAACGACCTGGCCGCCGCCCTTGGCGTCGAAGCCGAGATCGTGGAGACGCCCTTCCCCGACCGTATTCCCGCCCTCGTCTCGGGCCGCGCGGATGTGGGTGTTGCCTCCACCTCCGACACGCTGGAGCGCGCCAAGACCGTTGGTTTCTCGGTGCCCTATTTCGCCTTCACCAACGTCGTGCTGACCCGCGAAGACGCGGGCGTCGACAGCTTTGAAAGCCTTAAGGGCAAGACCGTGGGCTCCGTCGCGGGTACTTTCGAAGCCATCGCGCTGGAAGAGCAGGTCGACGCATGGGACGAGGGCAGCTTCCGTTCCTACCAAAGCCAAGCGGATGTCTTCCTGTCGCTGGCCCAAGGCCAGATCGACGCGACTGTCGTGACCTCCACCGTGGCTTCCTCCATCGTGGCGAGCGGCAAGTTCGACGGTCTGACCATCGCGGGCGATGCGCCCTTTGACGTGGACTATGTCGGTCTGATCGGCCTGCGTCAGGAATACGGTCTGCTGAACTACCTCGATCTCTTCGTGAACCAGCAGGTGCGCTCGGGCCGTTATCAGGAACTGTTCGACAAATGGGTCGGCGGCGAGGCGCCGGACCTGACCATCGCCAAAGCCTATCGCTGATGAATGCGGGGGCCGCGACCTGCGGCCCCCCTCCCGATAACCGCTGATCGGAGCAAGAGATGGGCAACTATACCTTTCAATGGCGACAGGCTTTTCGCGCCTTACCAGAGATGCTGGAAGGCGCGCTGGTCACGCTGCAAATATCGATCCTGTCGATGCTCATCGGCATTGCCATCGCCGTGCTGCTGGCCGTGGGCCGGGATGCCAAATCGGCTTGGCTGCGGGCGCCGGCGACCGCATGGGTCGAAGTGGCGCGCAACACGCCGGCGCTGTTTCAGATTTACATGGCGCATTTCGGGCTTGGCTCTTTCGGGATCTATCTCAGCCCCTACGCCGCGCTGCTGGCGGGGATCGCCTTTAACAATGCGGGCTACCTTTGCGAGACGTTCCGCGGCGCGATGCGCGCCATTCCGGGCACGCAGCTGCGCGCCGGGCGGTCACTGGGCATGGGGCAGGCCAAGGCGTTTCGCCTGATCATCCTGCCGCAGATGTTCCGCATCTCGTTCCTGCCGACGACGAACCAGATGATCTGGGCGATCTTGATGACCTCTCTGGGGGTCACGGTGGGGCTGAATTCGGATCTCGCCGGGGTGACGCAAGACCTCAACGCGCGCAGCTTCCGAACCTTTGAATTCTTCGCATTGGCGGCGGTGATCTACTACGTGATCGCCAAGACCGTGATGCTTGGCGCACGGCTGCTTGCGGCCCGCCTGTTTCGCTACTGAAGGAAGAGAATAGATGTTTGATACGGCTCTGACCTTCAACGACCTGTTGTTCATGCTCAAAGGCGCAGGGGTGACGCTTTCGGTCACCGCCTTCGCGGTGGTGGGCGGCACGCTGCTGGGGGTGTTCTTCGGGGTGCTGCGCAGCCAGATCAGCCCATGGGCGGCGCTGCCGCTGACCTTCGTGCTGGATATCTTCCGCTCGGTTCCGCTGCTGATCCAATTGATCCTCGCCAACGCCTTTCAGGCCATCGCGGGCTGGGGGATTTCGCCCTTCGTGACCTCCTGTATCGTGTTGGCGCTTTATACCTCGGCCTATTGCACCGAGATCGTGCGCGGCGCGATCGAGGCGGTGCCTTCGGTCACCCGCCGTGCGGCGCGCTCGCTCGGCATGACATGGGGGCAGGATCTCACGCAGATCGTCTTTCCCATGGCGCTGCGGGTTGGCCTGCCCAGTTGGATCGGCCTGACGCTCGGCGTGATGAAAGACAGCGCGCTGGTGATGTGGCTCGGCATCATCGAATTGCTGCGCGCCTCGCAAATTCTGGTGACACGCCTGCAAGAGCCGATGTTCATCCTGCTCGTGACCGGCGCGATCTACTTCGCGCTCAGTTTCCCCATTGCCCGGCTTGGCAGCCGCTTGGAAAAAAGGTGGCAAGAAAATGATTGAGATTGAAAACGTCCACAAATCCTTTGGTGCGCTTCAGGTGCTCAAGGGCATCGACCTGACCGTGCAAAAAGGCGAGGTCGTCTCGGTGATCGGCGGCTCAGGTTCGGGCAAATCGACGCTTTTGACCTGCATCAACGGGCTAGAGCCGATCGACAGTGGCCGCATCGTCGTCGACGGAACCGAGGTTCACGCCCGCGACACCGACCTGAACAAGCTGCGCCGCAAGATCGGCATCGTGTTCCAGCAATTCAACGCCTTCCCACATCTGACGGTGCTGGAGAATGTCACGCTGGCCCCGCGCAAAGTGAAAGGTATGGGCCGCAAGGAAGCCGAAGAAATCGCGGTGCAGCAACTTTCGCATGTGGGTCTGGCCGACAAGCTGGATGTCTACCCTAGCCGCCTGTCGGGCGGGCAGCAGCAGCGGATGGCGATTGCGCGTGCATTGGCGATGTCGCCCGACTACATTCTCTTTGACGAGGTGACCTCGGCCCTCGACCCGCAACTGGTGGGCGAGGTGCTGGACACGCTCAAATTGCTGGCAGATGAAGGGATGACGATGATCTGTGTCACCCATGAGATGAGTTTCGCACGCGATGTGTCGGACCGTGTGGCCTTCTTTCACAAGGGCGTCATGGCCGAGATCGGCGCGCCGGATCAGATCTTTGGCGATCCGCAGCAAGAAGAGACCCGTCAATTCCTGTCGAGCGTGCGGTAATGAACCAAACCCCGGTGACGGTCGTCGGCGCGGGCGTGGTGGGCCTGTCCATCGCGCTGGCGCTTCAGGCGCGCGGGCTGCCCGTGCGGGTGATCGACCGTGAAGGCGCGGCGGCGGGCGCCTCGGCGGGCAATGCGGGCGCCTTTGCTTTTACCGAGATCCTGCCGCTGGCCTCGCCCCGGATGATCCGGCAGGCGCCGAAATGGCTGCTTGATCCGCTGGGGCCGCTGTCGGTGCCGCCGCGCTATGCCGGGCGGATCGCCCCGTGGATGTGGCGTTTCTGGAGAGCAAGCTGGCCCGCGCAGGTGCGGGCCTCGACCGTGGCACAGACCGCGCTGATGAAGCTCTCGCAAGCCGCGCTCGACCCGCATCTGGCGCTGAGCGGTCTGGCCCATATGCTGCGCCATGACGGTCAGTTGCAGGTCTATGAGAGCGAGGCCGAGTTCCGCGCATCGCTCCCCGGATGGCAGGCCCGCGAAGAGGCGGGGATAGCTTTCACCCATCTCAAGGGCGATGAGATTGCGGCCTATCAGCCCGGTCTCGCGCCCGGCTTCACCCATGCGACCTTCACCCCGGAATGGCAATCGATCTCGGACCCGCGCGACTATGTGGTGGCGATGGCCGAACGCTTCCGGGCGGGGGGTGGCGAGATCACCATCACCCGCGCCGAACGTCTGGTCGCGGGCGGGGTCGAGACCTCTGATGGGTTCATACCGGGCCGCGTGGTGCTGGCCGCCGGCGCACATTCGCATCACCTCGCGCGGACCGCTGGCGTGAAAATCCCGCTTGAGACCGAGCGCGGCTATAACACGACCCTGCCCGCCGGGGCCTTCGACCTAAAGCGCCAGATCACTTTCGGCGGCCATGGCTTTGTCATCAGCAAGGTGGGCCACGGGCTGCGCGTCGGCGGGGCGGTGGAACTCGGCGGGCTCGACCTGCCGCCGAACTTTGCCCGGGCCGATGCGATGCTGAAGAAGGCCAAGCGCTTTTTGCCGGGGCTCGACACCTCGGGCGGCACGCAATGGATGGGTTTCCGCCCCTCACTGCCCGACAGCCTGCCCGCCATCGGCGCGCTGCCGAACCGCCCGGATGTGTTCTGCGCCTTTGGCCACGGGCATCTGGGCCTCACCCAATCGGCGGGCACCGCCGCCATCATCGCGGATCTGATGACCGGCCAAGACCCCGGCATCGACCTGACCCCCTTCTCTCCCGCCCGTTTCTAGAGGCTGACATGACGCAACACACATTTCCCTGTATCGACGGCCATACCTGCGGCAATCCGGTACGGCTCGTTACCGGCGGCGCGCCGCTGTTGAAGGGCGCGAACATGCTGGAAAAGCGCGCCCATTTTCTGGCGGAATACGACTGGATCCGCACCGGTCTGATGTTCGAGCCGCGTGGGCACGACCAGATGTCGGGCGCGATCCTTTATCCGCCGACGCGGGATGACTGCGACATCGCGGTGCTGTTCATCGAGACCTCGGGCTGCCTGCCGATGTGCGGCCACGGCACCATCGGCACCGTCACCATCGCGCTTGAGAACGGGCTGGTCACCCCCGCCACCCCCGGGCAATTGCGCCTTGAAACCCCCGCCGGGCGGGTCGATGTGACCTACCGGCAAGAGGGGCGTTTCGTCGAAGAGGTGCGCCTGACCAACGTGCCCGCCTTCCTCTACGCCGAAGGGCTGACGGCGGAGGTCGAGGGTTTGGGCGAAGTGGTGGTCGATGTGGCCTATGGCGGCAATTTCTACGCTATCGTCGAGCCGCAGAAGAACTTCCGCGATATGGCGGATTTCTCGGTCTCCGAACTGGTCGGTCTCAGCCCGAAACTCCGCGCCGCGCTCAATGCGAAATATGAGTTCATCCACCCCGAACATCCCGCGATCAACGGGCTGAGCCATATCCTCTGGACCGGCGCCCCCCGCGCGGGAGAGGCGCAAGCCCGCAACGCGGTTTTCTACGGTGACAAGGCGATCGATCGTTCGCCCTGCGGCACTGGCACCTCGGCGCGGATGGCGCAGTTGGCGGCCAAGGGGAAGCTGAATGTCGGCGATGATTTCGTGCATGAATCCATCATCGGCTCCATGTTCAAAGGCCGTATCGAAGCGGCGGCAGAGGTGGCGGGCAGGCCCGCGATCATCCCCTCCATCGCCGGTTGGGCGCGGGTGACGGGCTTTAACACCATTTTCATCGACGAGCGTGACCCCTTCGCGCACGGATTTGTCGTCACCTGATTTAAAGAGGCTCCCCATGGCGCATATCATCGTTCCCGCCGCAGCCCAAGGCGCGGTGCTGGCTTCCTCTGAGGGGCTGAGTTTCTGGGGCGGCGTCGATCCGGCCACGGGCAAGGTCATCGACGCGCATCATCCGCTTTGCGGTCAGTCGCTGGCGGGGAAGATCCTGCTCATGCCCACCAGCCGCGGCTCCTGCACCGGCAGCGGCGTGCTGCTGGAACTGGCGTTGAACGGTCATGCCCCTGCTGCCCTCGTGTTTCGCGAGGCCGAAGACATCCTGACCTTGGGCGCGCTGATCGCGGGCAAGATGTTCGACAAGCCGCTCGCGGTGCTGCGCCTCGGGACCGAGGATTACGACCTGCTCGCCAAATCCCGCAGCGCGCGGATCACGCCTGAGATGCTCAGCACCGATGACTGGGATCTGCCCCTGTCGGACAGGCCCGCCCGCGCCCTGCATCTCACTGCCGAGGATCAAGCGATGCTCGACGGGGCCGAGGGCAAGGCCGTGCAACTGGCGATGGAGATCACCTGCACCATGGCGCGGGGGCAGGGGGCCGAGCGGCTGGTCGATGTGACGCGCGTGCATATCGACGGCTGCATCTACGCCAGCCCCGCCAACCTGCTCTTTGCCCAGACCATGGCCGATATGGGCTCGAAGGTGCGTGTGCCGACGACGATGAATGCGATTTCGGTCGATCACGGCAATTGGCGCGATCAAGGCGTGCCGCCGGACTTCGGCCTGCCCGCCAGCCGTTTGGCCGACGCCTATGTCACCATGGGTGCCCGGCCCAGTTTCACCTGCGCGCCCTACCAACTCCCCGCCCCGCCCGAACGCGGCGAGTTCATCGCGTGGTCGGAGTCCAACGCGGTGATCTATGCCAATAGCGTGCTTGGCGCGCGGACGGTGAAACATCCCGATTTCCTCGACCTGTGCATCGCGCTCACGGCGCGCGCGCCGCTCTCAGGGGTCTATCTGGAAGAACACCGCGCCCCGCGCCGGGTGATCGAAGTGGCGCTGCCCGCGCAGTATGACGAGGCGATCTGGCCGATGCTGGGCTGGCTTGCGGGGCAGGCCGCCCCGGACCGGATCCCGCTTTTGCGCGGGTTGGAGGGGGCTGCCCCGAATGAGGATGACCTCAAAGCGCTCTGCGCGGCCTTTGGCACCACCTCCGCAGCCCCAATGCTGCATGTGGCTGGGATCACACCCGAGGCCGATCTGCCCCCTGTCGCGGAGGCCGATACGGTTCGCCTCACAGCCGACGACCTGCGCCGCGTTTGGCGGCAGTTCAACGCCGGGGCCGCGACGGTTGACCTCGTGGCCTTTGGCAGCCCGCATTTCTCGCACGCCGAATGCCGCGCGCTCGACACCGCCCTCGCCGGGCGCAAGCGCCATGCCGACACGGCGGTCATCGTGACGCTTGGCCAAGACACGTTACAAGCGGCGCGCGATGACGGCACCGTGGCGCGGCTCGAAGCGGCGGGCGTGCAAGTCGTGCCTGATATCTGCTGGTGTTCGATCTCCGAGCCGGTCTTCCCGCCATCGGCCAAGGTGCTGATGACCAACTCGGGCAAATACGCCCATTACGCCCCCGGTCTGTCGGGCCGGGCCGTGCGCTTTGGCAGTATCGCCGATTGTGTGGAGGCCGCCGTGACGGGGCAGGCGGGGGAGGCATTGCCGAGATGGCTGACCGAGGAGGAGACAAAGGATGCGTAGCAGCAAGACGGTTCATGTGATCTCGGCCCATGCCGAGGGTGAGGTGGGCGATGTGATCGTGGGCGGTGTCGCCCCGCCGCCGGGGGAGACGCTGTGGGAGCAGAGCCGCTGGATCGCGCGGGATGAAACCCTGCGCAACTTCGTGTTGAACGAGCCGCGCGGCGGGGTGTTTCGCCATGTGAACCTGCTGGTCCCGCCGAAAAACCCCCGCGCCGATGCGGCCTTCATCATCATGGAGCCGGAGGACACGCCGCCGATGTCCGGTTCCAATTCGATCTGCGTCTCGACCGTGCTGCTCGACGGGGGCATCCTGCCGATGACGGAGCCTGTGACCGAGCTAACCCTCGAAGCGCCGGGCGGGTTGGTCAAGGTCCGCGCGGAATGTCGCAATGGCAAGGCGGAGCGTATTTTCGTACAGAACTTGCCAAGTTTCGCGGCGCTTCTGGATGTGCCGCTTGAGGTCGAAGGGCTGGGCACGCTCACTGTCGATACCGCCTATGGCGGCGACAGTTTTGTGGTCGTCGATGCCGCCGCCATGGGGTTTTCGCTAGAGGCGCATGAGGCCCATGACATCGCGCGGCTCGGCGTGCGGATCACCGACGCGGCGAATGCGGCGATGCGGTTCGACCACCCTGAGAACCCTGATTGGCAGCATTTCTCTTTCTGCCTGTTCGCCGGTCCGGTGACCCGCGATGAGACCGGCCTGCGCGCCGGGGCGGCGGTCGCGATCCAGCCGGGAAAGGTGGACCGTTCGCCCACTGGCACCGCCCTTTGCGCGCGGATGGCCCTGCTGCACGCGCGGGGGGAAATGGGACTGGAGGACAGTCTGACCACCGTGTCGCTGATCGGGTCGACCTTCACGGGGCGCATCTTGGGCGGGACGCGGGTGGGCGAACATACGGCCATCCAGCCAGAACTGTCGGGCCGGGGCTGGGTCACGGGCATCCACCAACATATGCTCGACCCCGATGACCCTTGGCCGGGCGGCTACCGCTTGTCCGACACATGGGGCGCGCGCGGCTAGGCGCGCTCTACGCAGGGTCGAAACCCGCCGCCCGGGGCAGACCGGGCACCAATCTTTACAACCTCGCGCCGCCTCGGCGCGAAGCCGCCGTGTTTGGCTGACGCGAGGCAACGTCTTGCATGTGCTCTTCGTTTTCGATTGATTACTTTTCAATCAGAACACGAACTTTCAAACAACGGAGAGTCACCATGAAGCTACGCACCACACTCGCATCCTCCGCATTGGCGCTAAGCCTTGCCTTTCAGGCCCATGCCGCCGATGTGCCTGAGGGCGTGAATCTTGCCGAAGATCAAACCTATACCTTCTGGCTGCTCGACGCGATCAAGTCGATGGACCCGCAGATCAACACCGACGTTGAAGGCTCGGACGTGTTGCGCAACCTCTTCGAGGGGCTCTACAACGAAGATGGCAACGGTGAGCTGGTCCCCGGTGTGGCGCTCGATCACGAAGTCTCGGAAGACGGCAAGACCTATACGTTCAACCTGCGCGACGACGCCAAGTGGTCCAACGGCGAGCCGGTCACCGCGAATGACTTCGTCTATTCATGGCGCCGTCTGGCCGACCCGGCGACCGCCTCGGAATACGCCTGGTACATGGAGTTGATGCAGGTCGAGAACGCGCCTGAGATCATCGCCGGGGACAAATCCGCCGAGGAGCTGGGCATCCGCGCCATCGACGACCACACGCTTGAGGTCAAGATCACCACGCCGCTGCCCTATTTCCCGCAGATGCTGGTGCATGGCTCGACCTTCCCCGTGCTGCAAAGCGTGGTCGAGGAACATGGCGACGACTGGACCGATGCAGGCACGCTTGTCGGCAATGGCGCCTATACGCTGGTCGAACACCAGTTGGGCGAGCGCGTCGTGATGGAGAAGAACGACACCTATTGGGATGCCGAGAATGTGGTGATGGAAGAGATCATCGCGCTGACGATCAACGACGTGAACCAAGCCCTGACCCGCTATCTGGCCGGTGAGCTGGACCGCGTGGACATCCCCGCCGGTCAGTATCCCCGTCTGAAAAAAGAGTATCCCGAGCAGGCGGTCTCCACCCCCTATAACTGCTCCTACATCTACATGCTGAACGTGGGCGAGAAGGGGCCGGAGGCGCTGAAAAACGTCAATGTGCGCAAGGCGCTGGCCTATGCCATCGACCGCGACATCATCGTCGAGCGCATCCTGCAAGGCGGCCAGAAGCCCTCGTACAACTGGACCCACTGGGCGATTGCCGATTTCGAGCGTCCCGAACTGGACTGGGCCGACAACATGGATCAGGCGCAGCGCGTGGAGAAGGCCAAGGAACTGCTGGCCGAGGCGGGCTACGGCCCAGACAACCCGCTGGATCTGACATTGCAGTACAACACCTCGGAAGATCACAAGAAGATCGCCATCGCGGCGTCGCAGATGCTCAAGCAGATCGGCGTGAACCTCACGCTCGACAACTATGAGTGGAAGGTCCACACCGACCGGATGCAGAACCAAGACTACGATATGGCGCGTTATGCTTGGTGCGGTGACTACAACGAGGCGTCGACCTATCTCGACCTCATGACTTCCTATTCGGGCCACAACAACGGCGAGTTCTATAACGACGCCTATGACAAGCTCATGAAGGACAGCAAGACCGCCGAAGATCCGCAGCCGCTTTATCAAGAGGCGGAGAAGATCTTGGCCGAGGAAATGCCGATCATCCCGATCTACCATTACGCGAACGTCGACATGATCGCGGAAGACATCGAAGGTCTGCCCGAGAACAACGTGAACAACACTTGGTACGGCAAAGACCTCTACCGTACCGCAGAGTAACCTCTCGACATTCGGGCAGCCCGGCGGTTATGGCACGGGCTGCCCGATTCTATTCTACACCCCCACAAACCCCGTATTCGGAGCGCGCGCCTCTTGCTCAGTTACATCCTCAAGCGCCTTGCCATCGCTATTCCGACGCTTCTGGTCTTGATCGTCATCTCCTTCCTGCTGATGCATTCCGCGCCCGGCGGCCCCTTCACCTCCGAGCGCGAGTTGCCGCCGCAGGTGCTGGCCAACCTAAATGCGAAATACGGGCTGGACGATCCGCTGTGGAAGCAGATCACAACTTACGTCTGGGGCATCGTCACCGAGTTCGATTTCGGGCCGAGCTTCGTCTACAAGGACCGTTCGGTGAACGAGATCATCGCCCAAGGTTTCCCGATCACGCTGACCTACGGCCTTTTGTCCTTCGCCGTGGCGGTCATCGTCGGCGTGGGCCTCGGCGTCGCCGCCGCCGTGCGGCACAATACGGTACTGGACTATGCCGCCGTCGGCGTCTCCATCGGCGCGCAGGTGCTGCCGAACTTCGTCATGGCGCCGATCCTCGTGCTGGTCTTCACGCTATGGCTCGGTTGGCTGCCGGGCGGCGGCTGGCAGGGGCCGGAATATTGGATCATGCCGGTGATCGCCCTGTCCACGTCCTTCATGGCCTCGATTGCGCGGATCACCCGCTCTTCGATGCTGGAAGTGCTGACCTCCAACCACATCCGTACCGCCCGCGCCAAGGGGCTGCCCGAGCGCCGTGTCATCCTCCGTCACGCGCTGAAACCCGCGATGTTGCCCGTGATCTCCTACCTCGGGCCGGCATTCGTCGCGATGATCACCGGCTCCGTGGTGGTCGACATCTATTTCTCCACCGGCGGCATCGGCAAGGCCTTCGTCGATTCGGCGCTGAACCGCGACTACGCGGTGATGATGGGGGTGACGATTCTCGTCGGCGCGCTGACCATCTTCTTCAACCTCGTGGTCGACATCCTTTACGGGTGGATCGACCCCAAGATCCGGTACTGACATGGTGATGACATCCGAACAACGGGTCGAGACCAGCGAGATCGCCGCCAAGGGCCGATCGCCCTGGGCCGATGCGCGGCGGCGCTTCTTCCGCAACAAGGCGGCGCTGATGGGGCTGGTGATCCTCGGCTTCGTCGTGGCCTTCGCGCTTTTCGGCAATAGCCTCGCGCAATGGTCGAACGAGGAACTCGACTATAACGTCATGGGCCAGATCGTCGAATTGGGCGGCCCGTCGATTGAGAGCGGCCATTACTTCGGCACCGATGATCTGGGCCGCGACCTCTTTGCGCGCACCGTGCAGGGCACGCAGATCAGCCTCGCCGTGGGCCTCGTCGGCGCCCTGATCGCCTGTGTCGTGGGAACGCTTTATGGCGCCGTGGCGGGCTATTTCGGCGGGCGTACCGACAGCATCATGATGCGGCTTGTCGATATCTTCATGGCCGTGCCTTACATGTTCGTGCTGATCTTGCTTCTGGTCATGTATGGCCGTTCGATCACCATCCTCTTCGCCGGTGTCGGCCTGATCTCTTGGATGGAGATGGCCCGCATCGTGCGCGGCCAGACCCTGACCATCAAGGGCCGTGAGTTCGTCGAGGCGGCCCGCGCCACCGGCGTCTCGGCCCCGGTCATCATCCTGCGCCATATCGTGCCCAACCTCTTGGGCGTGATCGCCGTCTATGCCACGCTGCTGGTGCCGCTGATGATCCTTACGGAAAGCTTCATCTCCTTCCTCGGCCTCGGCGTGCAGGAGCCGCTGACCTCCCTCGGGGCGCTGATCTCCGAAGGCGCGGGCACCATCGCCTATGGCACCACCTGGCAGTTGGGATTCCCGCTGCTGTTCTTCTGTCTCACGCTGTTCGGCCTGTTCTTCATCGGCGACGGGCTTCGTGACGCGCTCGACCCCAAGGATCGCTGATGTCTCTGCTGGAAATCGACAAGCTCAACGTCACCTTCGAGGGCGACGACGGCCCCGTTCACGCGGTCAATGACCTGTCGCTCGCCATCAACCGGGGCGAGACCCTCGGCATCGTTGGCGAGAGCGGCTCGGGCAAGTCGCAGACCGCTTTTTCGATCATGGGCCTTCTGGCGCCGAACGGGCGCACCGGCGGGTCGATCCGCTTCGACGGGCAGGAGATCCTCGGCGCCAAGCCCAAGGTGCTGAACAAGATCCGGGCCGAGCGGATCGCGATGATCTTCCAAGACCCGATGACCTCGCTTAATCCCTACATGCGGATTTCGGAGCAGATGGCCGAGGTGCTGACCCTGCACCATGGACTGTCCAAACGCGACGCGCTGGCGGAATCGGTGCGGATGCTGGACGCGGTGAAGATCCCCGCCGCCAAGGAGCGTATCCGCCTCTTCCCGCATGAATTCTCCGGCGGGATGCGCCAGCGGGTGATGATCGCCATGTCGCTGCTGTGCAAACCGGACCTGTTGATCGCGGACGAGCCGACCACCGCGCTTGACGTGACCGTGCAGGCGCAGATCATGGATCTTCTGGGCGATCTGCAGAAGGATTTCGGCATGGCCACGATCCTCATCACCCATGACCTCGGCGTCGTGGCGGGCTTCTGCGAGCGGGTGCTGGTCATGTACGGCGGCCGGGTGATGGAGCAAGGCCCGACCGAGCCGCTCTTTGCCAAGCCCACGCATCCCTACACCCGCGGCCTTCTCGCCGCCGTGCCGCGCGTCGACGACGAAGACGCCACCATGAAGGCAATCCCCGGCAACCCGCCCAACATGGCCGCCCCGCCCGAAGGCTGCCCCTTCCGCCCGCGCTGTGATTACGCCGGTGACGATTGCCGCGTGATGCCGCCGCTCGCCCCTTTCGACGGCGCGCGCGCCCGTGCCTGCCACCGTCCCATCGCGGAGGTCACCTCATGAGCCCGCTGCTTTCCGTCCGCGACCTGCACGTTAAATTCCCGATCACCCGCGCGGGCGACATGCCTTGGACGAAGCCGCGCATTCTGCATGCGGTCAACGGCGTCAGCTTCGATTTGGAGCCGGGCAAGACCCTTGGCGTCGTCGGTGAATCCGGCTGCGGCAAATCCACCCTCGCGCGCGGGCTGATCCAGATGGTGCCCGCCGAAGGGCAAGTGATGTGGCAGGGCGAGACGGATCTTCTGTCGCTCAGCCCGCGTCGGATGAAGCCCTACCGGTCCGAAATCCAGATGGTGTTTCAGGACCCGCTTGCCTCGCTCAATCCGCGTATGACGCTGGGGCAGATCATCGCCGAGCCGCTGAAGACCCACCGCCCCGACGTGCCTACCCGCGAGCGTCGCGCCCGGGTGGCGCAGATGATGGAGCGCGTGGGCCTGCTGCCGCAGATGATCAACCGCTACCCGCATGAGTTCTCCGGCGGCCAGTGCCAGCGCATCGGCATCGCCCGCGCGCTGATCGTCGAGCCGAAGCTCCTGATCTGCGACGAGCCGGTCTCGGCGCTCGACGTGTCGATTCAGGCGCAGGTGATTGAACTTCTGAAAGAGCTGCAGCGCGATCTGGGGCTGGCGATGATTTTCATCGCCCATGACCTCAGCGTGGTGAAGAACATCTCGGACGAGGTCATGGTGCTCTATCTGGGCCGCGTGATGGAGAAGGCGCCGAAGGCGCAGCTCTACGACGACCCGCAGCATCCCTACACGCAGGCGCTGCTTTCCGCTGTGCCGATCCCCGATCCGATTGCCGAACGCGCCAAGCAGATCGTGCCGATGAGCGGCGACATGCCCTCGCCGATGAACCCGCCCTCGGGCTGTGTCTTTCGTGGCCGGTGCCTGCGGGCGCAGGCCGATTGCGCGCAGGTGGTGCCGCAACCGGGCGAGTCGCTGCATCAGGTCGCCTGCATTCACCCCGGCCCGCTGCAAGCCAGCGAGACCGCGGCGCAGTAAGTCTGTGGGCAGCCTTGGTGTGAAAATTTCAAAACAATCAGCCTCTTAGGGGTGGCGTGCGTTCGCCGCCGCCCCGCCCTATCCGCGAAAAATGATATACGTCTATCAAAAATGATTGACGTATATCAAAATATCCCCCTAGATAGGCCCCGAGATGCGCAGGCTGGGAGGGCCAGCGCGCGGGGGAGGGGCCATGACAAGTCCGACGTTAAGCGATGTCGCACGCGCTGCCGGGGTGAGCTATGCCACCGCGGACCGGGTGATCAACAACCGTGGCAACGTGGCAGAAAAGTCCATCGCCAAGGTGCGCGAAGCGGTCGCGGCGCTTGGCTATGTGCGCAACGTCGCGGCGGCGAACCTGTCACGCGGGCGGGTCTACCGGCTCGCTTTCCTGATCCCCCGCGGCTCCAACGCCTTTTTCAACCGCATCCGTCAACACATCGACCATACTGCCGCCCATCAGGCCACCGAACGCGTCTCCGCCGAGGTGATCGAGGTCGCGGCCTTTGCCGTCGAAGGGCTGCAAGACAGCATTTCGGACCTGCTGGAGCGGGATTTCGACGGTGTCGCCATCGTCGGTTTGCAAAGCGCGGCGCTTGAGGCACCTTTGGCCGCCCTGCGGGACAAGGGGGTGGCCGTGGTGGGCCTCGTCTCCGACCTGCCGCAGGCCGCCCGCGCCGCCTATATCGGGATCGACAACATCGCCGCCGGGCGCACGGCGGGGCGCATGGTGGGGCTTGCCCATGGCGGGCAGGGCGGACGGGTGCAGACCTTTGCAGGCTCGCTGGACGCGCGCGACCACGCGGAGCGTCTGACCGGCTTTCGCGAAGTGTTGCAGGCCGATTTCCCACAGGTTGAATTGCTGGATCCGATCATGACGAAGGACGACGCGCAGGTGCTGAACGCGCAGACGCGTCAGGCGCTCGACCAGACGGAGCTGACAGCACTTTACAACGTGGGCGCGGGCAACAGTGGGTTGGTCGCCGCCCTGCAAGAGGGGAAGGGAGAGCGGCCCTTCTGCGTGGTGCATGAACTGGTGGCCCATTCACGTCAGGCGCTGCTTGATCGGCACATCGATCTGGTGATCGACCAGCGCCCGGATGTCGAGATCAACCGCGCCTTCACCGTCTTGCGCGCGCTGATCGACCAAAAAGAATTGCCGCCGATGCCGGACCTCGTGCCGACGATTTATGTGCGGGACAATCTGCCCGCCGACACATTGACCGATAAGATGAAGGCCAAGATAGATGACTGATTTCTTTAAAGATATAAAGCCCCTCACCTATGATCCCGAGGGGGCCGATCTGGCCTTTCGCCACTACAACCCTGACGAGATCGTCATGGGCAAACGGATGGAAGATCACCTGCGTTTCGCCGTGGCCTATTGGCATTCCTTCGCATGGCCGGGCGGCGATCCCTTTGGCGGGCAGACCTTTGATCGCCCGTGGTTCGGTGACACGATGGATTTGGCAAAGCTCAAGGCCGATGTGGCTTTTGAGATGTTCGATCTGCTGAACGCGCCCTTCTTCTGCTGGCACGATGCCGACATCCGCCCCGAGGGGGACACATTCGCCGAAAGCCTGCGCAATTTCGAAGAGATCATTGATTATCTCGGCACCAAGATGGAAGGCTCCAAAACCAAGCTGCTTTGGGGCACGGCGAACCTCTTTGGCCACCGGCGCTTCATGTCGGGCGCGGCCACCAACCCCGACCCTGAGATTTTCGCTTGGTCCGCCGCCACGGTCAAAGCCTGCATGGATGCGACCCATAAGCTGGACGGTCAGAACTACGTCCTCTGGGGCGGGCGCGAGGGCTATGAGACGCTGCTCAACACCGACCTGAAACGCGAACGCCAGCAGGCCGGGCGCTTCTTGCAGATGGCGGTGGAATACAAACACAAGATCGGCTTCAAGGGCGCCATTCTGGTTGAGCCCAAGCCGCAGGAACCGACCAAACACCAGTATGATTTCGATGTCGCCACGGTCTATGGTTTCCTCAAGGAGTTTGGGCTGGAGAACGAAGTTCAGATGAACATCGAACAGGGCCATGCTATCCTTGCAGGCCATTCGTTCGAACATGAGCTGGCGCTCGCCGCGTCCTTGGGGATTTTCGGCTCGATCGACATGAACCGCAACGACTATCAATCGGGCTGGGACACGGATCAATTCCCCAACAACGTGCCCGAAGTGGCGCTGGCCTATTACGAGGTGCTGAAGGCGGGCGGTTTCACCACCGGCGGCACCAATTTCGACGCCAAGCTGCGGCGGCAATCGCTCGATCCGGTCGATCTCGTTGCGGCCCATGCGGGCGCGATGGATGTCTGCGCGCGGGGCTTCAAAGCCGCCGCCGCCATGTTGGAGGATGGCACGATTGAGGCCATGCGCGCCGATCGCTACGCGGGGTGGGAGACGCCCAAGGCCAAGGCGATGCTGGAGGGGGATCTGGCCTCAATCGCTGCGCAGGTCGTCCAAGACGGCATTAACCCGCAGCCCCGCTCGGGCCGGCAGGAAATTCTGGAGAACATCGTGAACCGGTTCGTTTGAGCCGGGGAAAGGGAGGAACATTATGAAGACGATCAAGGGACCGGCGCTGTTTCTGGCGCAATTCGCGGGCGATGACGCGCCCTTCAACTCTTGGGACAGCATCACCAAATGGGCTGCCGATTGTGGCTACAAAGGCGTGCAGGTGCCCAGTTGGGACGCGCGGCTGATCGACTTGGCCAAGGCCGCGTCGAGCAAGGATTACTGCGATGAGTTCAAGGGCAAGGCGGTCGAAAACGGCGTGGCGGTGACCGAGCTTTCGACCCACCTTCAGGGCCAGTTGGTCGCCGTGCATCCGGCCTATGACACTGCCTTTGACGGCTTCGCCGTCGAAGAAGTGCGCGGCAATCCCAAGGCGCGGCAGGAATGGGCGGTCGAGCAGGTGAAACTGGCGCTTTCGGCGTCCAAGAACATGGGGATCGGGGCGCATGCGACCTTCTCGGGCGCTTTGGCTTGGCCCTATGTCTACCCTTGGCCGCAGCGGCCTGCCGGGCTGATTGAGACGGCCTTTGACGAACTCGCCGCGCGTTGGCTGCCGATCTTGAACCACGCCGAGGATTGCGGTGTCGATGTCTGCTATGAGATCCACCCCGGCGAAGACCTGCATGACGGCATCACCTATGAAATGTTCTTGGAACGCACCGGCAATCACGCGCGCGCCAACATGCTCTATGACCCCAGCCACTACGTCCTGCAATGTCTTGATTACATTGATAACATCGACATCTACAAAGACCGGATCAAGATGTTCCACGTCAAGGATGCCGAGTTCAATCCGACGGGCCGTCAGGGGGTCTATTCGGGCTATCAAAGCTGGACGGACCGCGCCGGGCGGTTCCGGTCGCTGGGCGACGGGCAGGTTGATTTCGGCGCTGTCTTTTCCAAAATGGCGGCGAATGATTTCGATGGCTGGGCCGTGGTGGAATGGGAATGTTGCCTGAAACATCCCGAAGACGGGGCGCGTGAGGGGGCGCAATTCGTCTCAGATCACATCATTCGCGTGACCGACAAAGCCTTTGATGACTTCGCCGATGGCGGCACCGATGAGGCCGCAAACCGCAAAATGCTGGGGATCGACTGATGCCACGTATTCGACTTGGCATGGTGGGCGGCGGCAATGACGCCTTTATTGGCGGGGTGCACCGCATCGCTTCGCGTATCGACGACCGGTTCGATCTGGTGGCAGGCGCGCTGTCTTCGACGCCCGAGAAATCCGCCGCCAGTGCAGAGGCTTTGGGGATCCCCCGCTCCTACGGCAGTTTCGAAGAGATGGCCGAGGCCGAAGCCGCCCGCGATGACGGGATTGAGGCGGTTTCGATCGTCACGCCCAACCACGTCCATGCCGCTGCCGCCAAGGCCTTTCTGGCCAAGGGCATCCATGTGATCTGCGACAAGCCCCTGACCTCCACGCTCGAGGATGCGGAGGCGTTGGCGGCCAGCGTCGCGGAGGCCGAGGCGCTGTTCATCCTTACCCATAATTACACCGGCTATCCGATGATCCGCCAAGCGCGGGCCATGGTGGCGGCGGGCGATCTGGGCGAGATCCGCATCGTTCAGGCGGAATACCCGCAGGACTGGCTGACCGCGCCGATGGAGAACGAAGGCGTCAAACAGGCCGAATGGCGCACCGATCCCGCACGCTCGGGCGCGGGCGGCTCGGTGGGGGATATCGGCACCCATGCCCATAACCTTGCCTGTTTTGTCAGCGGTCTGGAGGTCGAAAGCCTTGCCGCCGATCTGCAAAGCTGGGGCGCGGGGCGCCAGCTGGATGACAACGCCCATATGATGCTGCGCTTCGCCGGTGGCGCGCGCGGCATGCTGTGGTCAAGCCAAGTGGCCCCGGGCAATGAGAACGCGCTGAAACTGCGTATCTATGGCGACAAGGGTGGTTTGGAATGGTCGCAAGAGGATCCTAACTACCTGTGGTTCACGCCTTTGGGAGAGCCGAAGCGCCTGATCACCCGCAACGGGGCAGGGGCGTCTGAGGCGTCGCAATCGGTAAGCCGCATTCCCGGCGGCCACCCCGAAGGGTACCTCGAAGGGTTCGCCACGATCTATAACGAGGCCGCCGATGCGATCCGCGCGGTGCAGGGCGGGGCGAGCCGCGAAAGCGCCATGGGCGTGCTGCCGGACATCACGGCGGGCATGGCGGGGATGCGTTTCATCAACGCCTGCGTCACCTCCTCGGCCAATGATGCGGCGTGGACCAAGCTATGAGTGCCACCCCCGTTCTTGCCCTGCGCGACGTGAGCAAGAGCTTCGGCTCGATCGAAGTGCTGCACGGCGTGACCCTCGCGCTAGAGCCGGGGACCGTTCATGCGCTGATCGGTGAGAACGGGGCGGGCAAATCGACGACGATGAAGATCATGGCGGGCTATCAACTGCCCTCCAAAGGCGCTGTCGAACTCGATGGTGCAGCGGTCCGTTTCGACAGTCTGCACGAGGGCGAGATGGCCGGGATCGTGATGATCCACCAAGAGTTCAACTTGGCGGAGCAGTTGACTGTTGAGCAGAACATCTTTCTGGGCCGCGAGTTGAAACGCGGGCCGCTGCTCGACAAGGCCGAGATGCGGCGGCGCACGCGGGACTATCTTGATCGGGTGGCCTGCAACGTCTCTCCGGATGCGCTGGTCTCGCGCCTGTCGAATTCCGACAAACAGATGGTCGAGATCGCCAAGGCCCTGTCGCGCGATGCGCGGGTGCTGATCATGGACGAGCCGACGGCGGTGTTGACCAAACGCGAGACCGATGTGCTGTTCAAACAGGTCGCGGCCCTGCGCGCGGCGGGAACGGCGGTCTTGTTCACCTCCCATAAATTGGACGAAGTGGCCGAGATCTCGGACCATGTCACGATCATGCGCGATGGCGCGGTGGTGCAATCCAGCCCGACCTCTGAGATCACCGAAGACGAAATGGCCACCGCCATGGTGGGCCGCGATGTCTCCGACCTCTACCCCGCCAAACCCGGCGTGGAGGAGGACGCGCCAGAGGTGCTCTCGGTCGAAAACCTCAGCGTGCCGGGCTTTGCCAGCAATGTGTCCTTCTCGCTGCGACAGGGGGAGATCCTCGGGCTGGGCGGGCTCATCGGCTCTGGCCGGACCGAGGTGATGGAAGGCCTGGCCGCGCTGCGCCCGGCAAGCGCCGAGCGTGTCACCCTTTTTGGGGAGCCGGTACAGTTCAAGCGGCCAAGCGACGCGCAACAGGCCGGGCTGTGCTATCTGACCGAAGACCGCAAGCTGCGCGGTCTGCTGCTGGAACGCGGCATGCGTGAGAACCTGACCCTGCAGAACCTCCATAAGTTCGGCGGCTTCCTGATCGACCGCAACGCAGAGGAAACCGCACTGACCGAGGCCATTGGCGAGTTCGACATTCGCGCGGGCAGCCGTGATGTGCGCGTCGGCAATATGTCAGGCGGCAACCAGCAAAAGCTGTTGCTGGCCAAGATCATGCTCTCCGAGCCGCGCATCCTGATCGTCGATGAACCCACCCGCGGCATCGACATCGGCACCAAGCAGCAAATCTATGCCTTCCTGCGCAAATTGGCCGATCAGGGCCACGCCATTATCGTGATCACCTCCGAGATGCCCGAACTCATCGGTCTTGCCGACCGCGTGATGGTCATGCGTTTGGGCGAGGTCAGCGGCACACTGAACGCAGGCGAGATCACGGAAGACGCGATTGTCCGCCTCTCCATGGGGCTGAGCGCCGAACAAATGCCGATGACGGCCTAAGGAAACCGAAGATGACAGATGTAACCACACCTCAAACCAAAAGCTTCCGGATGCCGTCGATGTCTGTCCTCGGGCCGATCATCGCGCTGATCGTTCTGCTGCTGATCGGCACGGCGCTGAATTCCAACTTCCTGAGTGCGGCGAATATCACCAACGTCCTCGCCCGCTCGGCCTTTATCGGGATCATTGCGGTGGGCATGACCTTTGTCATCACCGCGGGCGGGCTCGACCTGTCGGTGGGGTCGATGGCGGCCTTTATCGCGGGGCTGATGATCTTGGTGATGAACGCCGCCTTGCCGAGCCTCGGTGTCGGCGTGCCGATCATCCTATTGGGCATGTTCACGGCCATCGTCGCAGGGCTGCTCGCGGGGCTGTTGAACGGCTTTTTGATCACCGCCCTCGGTATTGAGGCCTTCATCGTCACGCTCGGCTCCATGGGCATTTACCGCTCGCTGGTGACGTGGCTGGCGGATGGCGGCACCCTGTCGCTCGATTTCGGCCTGCGCAGTTTTTACCGGCCCGTCTATTTCGACGGCATCCTCGGGATCAGCTGGCCGATCATCGTCTTCGCACTGGTGGTCATTATTGGTGAGATCATCATGTCGCGCAGCGTCTATGGCCGCCACTGCGCCGCCACCGGCTCGAACGAACATGTGGCGCATTATTCTAATGTGAACGTCAATCGCACCCGTCTGATCTCCTATGCCGCCTTGGGCATCTTGGTGGGCATCGCGACGATCATGTATGTGCCGCGCCTCGGCTCTGCCTCGGCCTCCACCGGGGTGCTGTGGGAGTTGGAGGCGATTGCCGCCGTGATCATTGGCGGCACCGTGCTCAAGGGCGGTTTCGGTCGGGTCTGGGGCACCGTCATCGGCGTGCTGATCCTCAGCCTGATCGGCAATATCCTCAACCTCACCGATTTCGTGTCGCCCTATCTCAACGGCGCGATCCAAGGGATTATCATCATTCTCGCTGTGATCCTACAGCGCGAAAGGAAGACGGCCCTTTAAGCCGTAGTTGAACGCTTCATGGGAGGAGCAAATATGACATTTACCAAAACATTTATTGCCACCGCGCTGGCCACGGCTGTTGGCACCGCCGCCTTTGCCCAAGACACCAAAGTCATCGGCGTGTCGATCCCGGCGGCGACCCACGGCTGGGCGGGGGGCATGAACTTCCACGCCAAGGAAACCGTCGAACGTCTGGAAGAGGTCTATTCCGATCTCGACTTCGTCCTCGCCACCGCGTCGGACCCCGGCAAACAGGTGAACGACATCGAAGACATGGTCGCCACGCGCAACATCGACGCGCTGGTGGTGCTGCCCTTTGAATCCGACCCGCTGACCCCGCCGGTGCAAGCCGTGGCCGACAGCGGTGCATGGGTTACCGTGGTGGACCGTGGCCTCTCCGTGGAAGGCATCCAAGACCTTTACGTTGCGGGCGACAACAGCGGCTTTGGCAAAGTGTCGGGTGAATTCATGGCCCAGCAAATGCCAGATGGCGGCGACATCGTCGTGCTGCGCGGCATCCCCACCACCATCGACAACGAGCGTGTCGAGGGGTTCAACGCGGCGATCGAAGGCTCCGGCATCAATGTGCTCGACATGGAGCATGGCAACTGGAACCGCGACGACAGCTTCACCGTGATGCAGGATTTCCTGTCGAAATACCCCAATATCGACGCGGTCTGGGCCTCGGACGACGATATGGCGATTGGCGTGCTGGCCGCGATCGAAGCGGCAGGGCGTGACGACGTGAAATTCGTGCTCGGCGGGGCTGGTATGAAAGAGATGATCAAGCGCACCGCCGATGGCGATGAGATGATCCCGGCCAATGTGACCTACCCGCCGTCGATGATCGCCACCGCGATTGAGCTGACCGCCGTGGGCCTCACCTCCAACGCGCCGGTCTCGGGCACTTTCGTGATCGGCTCGGTGTTGGTGACGCAAGAGAACGCGATGGATTTCTACTATCCCGACAGCCCGTTCTAATGGCCAAGGCCACCGGCAGCCTGCCGGTGGCTCCCTCTCATTTCTGAAGTAACGAGTACCGCATGACCTATCTCGGCTTGGACCTTGGCACCTCGGGCGTCAAAGCGCTTTTGATTGACGAAGGCCAACGGCCCTTGGCCGAGGGTCATGCCCCATTGGAGGTTCAGCGCCCGCACCCGATGTGGAGCGAGCAAGACCCCCATTCATGGATCACCGCCTGCGAGAGTGCCATCGCCGAGGTCCGCGCCGCGGCCCCGGAGGCATTCGCGGCGCTGCGCGGCATTGCCGTCTCGGGCCAGATGCACGGCGCCACGCTGCTGGATGCCAACGATCAGCCCCTGCGCCCGGCGATCCTGTGGAACGATGGCCGCGCCCATGCCGAATGCGCGGAACTGGAAGAGCGCGCCGATTTTCGCGGGCTGGGCGGCAATATCGTCATGGCAGGCTTCACCGCGCCCAAGCTGCGATGGGTGCAAAAGCATGAGCCCGAGATTTTCGCGCAGGTCTGCAAGGTCCTGCTGCCCAAGGACTATGTCGGTCTTTGGCTGACGGGGGAGCATGTCTCGGAAATGTCCGACGCGGCGGGGACGCTCTGGCTTGATGTGGAAAAGCGCGATTGGTCGGATGAACTGCTCGCCGCCACGGAGCTTAGCCGCGATCACATGCCGCGATTGGTCGAAGGCAGCGCACGGGCGGGCGGGCTTCGGGCCGAGCTTGCCGCTCAGTGGGGTGTCGGCAACGTCACCGTCGCGGGCGGCGCGGGGGACAATGCCGCCACCGCCGCGGGGCTGGGGCTGGTGCAGCCGGGGCAGGGGTTTCTGTCGCTCGGCACCTCTGGCGTGCTATTCACCGTGACCGACCGTTTCGCCAGCAACACCGAAAGCGCCGTGCATAGTTTCTGCCACGCGGTGCCGAAAACCTGGCACCAGATGGGGGTCATCCTATCGGCAACCGACGCTTTGGCATGGCTGGGCCAGATCACGGGGCAAAGCCCGGCGGCTTTGGCGGGGATGGTCAATGCGGTTAGCCAGCCCTCTGCGATCACCTTCCTACCTTACCTCTCGGGCGAGCGGACGCCGCATAACGCCCCCGATGCCGCCGGAGCCTTCCACGGGCTACGCCGCGCGCATGGGTTGCCCGACATGGTTCAAGCGGTGATGGAGGGGGTGGGCTTTGCCTTTACCGACTGCTGTCGCGCCCTCGACCACTGTGGTTCCTTGCCCGAACGGGTCTGCGTGGCGGGCGGCGGCAGCCAGTCAGAGACATGGTTGCAAATAATCGCCAACATCACCGGGCTGACCCTCGATGTGCCAGAAAGCGGTGCGCAGGGCGCGGCGCTCGGTGCGGCGCGGCTGGCGACGCTGGGCTGTGGCGGGGCGGCGGAGGCCGAGGTGATCCGCCCCCCGAAGATACGCAAAAGCATCGCGCCCAACCCCGCGCTCACGTCAGCCTATGCGGACCGCTATGCCGACTTCCGGGCGGCTTGGGAGCAGCGGCTGACGCGGTAGGTATCAAGCGTAAAGCAGGCAAAAAGTGGGGCGGCCATCACGCCGCCCCCCCCTCATCACATCCCGGCAATCACCTTGTCCAAAGTGGCGGGATAGTCGCGCACCCGCACGCCGGTGGCGTTGTAGATCGCATTGGTGATCGCTGCCGCCGCGCCGCAGATGCCCAATTCGCCGATCCCTTTGGCCTGTAGCGGGTTGGCCCAATCGTCCCGCTCTTCCAGCAGATCGACGGTCAGCTGCGGCACATCCGCGTTCACCGGGATGTGGTATTCCGCGAGGTTGTGGTTGACCACATGGCCGTCGCGCGGGTCAAAGGCCAGCTCCTCGGTCAGTGCGATGCCGATGCCAAAGGTCATGCCCCCCAGACATTGCGACCGCGCCGTCTTGGCGTTCAGGATCCGCCCGGCAGCAAAGGTGCCATGCATCCGCCGCACCCGCGTCTCGCCCGAAGCGGCATGCACCGCGACCTCGGCGAAATAGGCCCCGAAGGTGGCCTGCCGCACTGCCTCAGAAGTATCGCCGGGCTGGACGTGACCCACTTTGGCAATCTCATCCCCGTTCAGGATATCGCTCAGGCTGCGGGTCTGGTTGTCAAAGGTTGCCATCCCGTCTTTTAGCGTGAGGTCGCCTTCCTCCACCTCCAGCCGCGCGGCGAGCTGTTTGCGGATCGCCTCGCAGGCCAGATAGACTGAGGTGCCGCTCGACGACGCGCCCCACGACCCGCCGGAACCAGATGCCGGGGGCAGGGTGGTATCGCCCAAGACCACGTCGACCGCATCGCGCGGCAGACCCATCATATCGCCTGCAATTTGGCCCAAGATCGCATAGGTGCCGGTGCCGATATCGGTCATATCCGTTTCGACCCGCAGGCGGCCATCGGGCATCAGCGTCACGCGGGCTTGGCTCTCCATCAACACGTTCACCCGTGCGGCAGAGGCCATGCCATAGCCGATCAGCCATTCCCCCTCGCGCCGCTCCTTGACGCCGGGGCGGTCGGCCCAGCCGAATGTCTCGGCCCCGCTGTCGAGCGCCTCTCGGAAACGGCGGGAGGAGAATTCCTTGCCGCTTTCGGGGTCTTTCTCGGGGATGTTGCGGCGGCGCAGTTCGACAGGGTCCATGCCGATCTTATCGGCCAGTTCATCCATCGCGCCTTCGAAAACGGTGACGCCCACCGCCTCGCCCGGTGCGCGGACGGAGCCTGCGCAAAGCCGGTGCACCCGCGCCAAATCCATCGACATCTTGCGATTCGCCCCGGCATAGAGGAAATGCGAGGCTTGCAAAACCGGCTCGGCAAAGCTCTCTCCGGGCAGGTTGGACACCCGCGCATCATGGCCCAGACCGGTCAGCCGACCTTCGGCATCGGCGGCAAGGCGCACCTGCTGCGTGGTCTCGGACCGGCGCATCGTCGCCTCATAGACCTGCTGGCGGTGCAGCGCGACAGAGACCGGGCGGCCCACCTCTTTCGCGGCAATCGCCGCCGCGACCGCCTCGGGCGCGATGCCGAGTTTTGACCCGAAGCCGCCGCCGACATAGGGCGACAGGATGCGCAGCCGGTCAGGGTGGATGCCCAAGGCATCGGACAGCTCATTGCGGTTGTATTTCAGCATCTGATAGCTGCCGCGCAGGGTCAGGTCTTCCCCGTCCCATGAGGCGATGGAGGCATGCGGCTCCATTGGGGTGCTGGAATGCGACGGGGTGGTATAGGTTACATCGACTGAGAAAGCAGCCTGAGCCATAGCGCCCTCCAGATCGCCCTGATCCAGCGTTTTCGCCTCTTGCGGTTCAACCGCCGCCGTTGCGGGATCGACCGGCATGACCTCGCCATTCTCCAGCTCCACCTTCAGCGATTGCGCCGCATGGCGGGCCTGTTCGAATTCCTCGGCGACGACCACTGCGATCAACTGGCCGAGATAGGCGGCCTGTTCCGGCCCTTGAATTGGCGCTTGGTTCGCTGTGCCTTGCGCGGGGTTGCGCAGCAGGCGCGGGTCTTGGATCACGGCCAATACCCCCGGCATCTGCGCCACCGCGTCGCGGTTGGCCAAGACCACCCGGCCGCTATTGCCCGGCGCGCGGACCATGACGCCATGCACCATGCCCTCAACCTGCCATTCATTGGCATAGGTCGCCGTGCCGCTCACCTTCAGCGGCCCCTCGGGGCGGTCCAGCGGCGCGCCGACAAGCCCCTGCGCCATATCGTCCAGCCTGCGGGCGGTCGCAGGCGCGTCCATCTTGAATTGCTCGGTCATTGCTGGGCCTCCGCGGTAAGTTCGTTCAGCACCGACACCAGCGTGCGGCGGGCGAGGGGGATTTTGAAATCATTCGCGCCATAGCCTTTGGCCTCGGCCAGCAGCAGATCGGCGGCTTTGTTGAAAAGGTCTTCCGAAGGCACGTTGCCGGTCAGCAGATCCTCCACCTCCCCATTGCGCCAAGGTTTCGGCGCCAGCCCGCCAAAGGCCAGATCGGCACGGGTGATCCGCCCGCCCTCCATCTCGACAATCCCGGCGACCGAGACGAGGGCAAAGGCATAAGAAGCCCGGTCCCGCACCTTGCGATAGGTCTGGTTGCCCGTTACCGGCGCAGGCAGCACCACGGCGGTGATCAATTCGCCCGGCTCAAGAACGGTTTCTTGGTCTGGCCGCTCTCCGGGCAGCAGGTAAAGTTCATCCAGCGTCAGCGGACGTGTGCTGCCGTCTTCTTTCAGCGTCTCCACCTCGGCCCCGAGCGCCCGCATGGCCACGGCCATGTCGCTGGGATGGGTGGCGATGCAATGCTCCGAGGTGCCCAAGACGGCGAGGATGCGGTTAAACCCCTCCTTCGCCGAACAGCCCGTGCCCGGCTCGCGTTTGTTGCAGGGCATGGCGCGGTCGTAGAAATACAGGCAGCGCGTGCGTTGCAGCAGGTTGCCGCCAGTCGTCGCCTTGTTGCGCAACTGCCCGCTGGCCCCGGCCAGCAACGCACGGCTCAGCACCGGCCAGCCCTTGCGCAGGCGGGCGTCATTGGCCAGATCGCTGTTGGTCACCAAGGCCCCGATGCGCAGCCCGCCGTCTTCGGTCTCTTCGATCTCGCCAAGGTCGAGCCGGTTGATGTCGATCAGCGCCTCGGGGGTCATGACCTCCAGCTTCATCAGATCGAGAAGGTTGGTGCCCCCGGCGATGAAGGTACCACCGCTGGCTGCTTGCCGCGCGGCGGCCTCTGTGTTTTCGGCGCGGGTATAGTCGAATGGTCTCATGCGCTTTCTCCCGCCGCTTTTCGGATCGCCTCGACGATGTTGGGATAGGCCGAACACCGGCAGAGATTGCCACTCATCCGTTCCGCGATTTCTTCCGTCGTCAGCGCGGGCTTGCCGCTCAGGTCATCGGTCACATGGCTGGGCCAGCCCTCTGCGATCTCTTCCAGCATCGCGGTGGCCGAGCAGATTTGCCCCGGCGTGCAATAGCCGCATTGGAACCCGTCTTCGCTGACAAAGGCTTCTTGCAGCGGGCTGAGGTTGCCGGGCGCTCCGATGCCTTCGATGGTGGTCACCTCATCACCGTCATGCATACAGGCCAATGTCAGGCAGGCGTTGATCCGGCGGCCATTCACCATGACCGTGCAGGCGCCGCATTGCCCGTGATCGCAGCCCTTCTTGCTGCCGGTCAGTCCAAGATGGTGGCGCAGCGCATCCAGCAGCGTCGTGCGGGGATCGAGATCCAGCCGCTGCTTCGTGCCATTGATGGTCAGATTCGTTTCCACGGCAATTTCCTTTGGCTAAATGGGGGCGGAGGAGCGGCCCCCTCCGGCTATCGGCTGCCTCGGGACGTAGGGCGGCGTGGATGAGCGGCAAGCGGGTGTGGCTGGTGGAGCTGGGGCAGCGCACATTAGCAACATAACCATGATTACGAGGCTTTTGACTGCGCAGCCGCGTCCAACCGCCGCCCCCTCTGGCCGCTTGGCGCAAAGCCGATTAGAAGCGAGGGCGAAACCGGGGGAGCGAACCGTTGCAAAAGATCACACTGCCCGAAAGACCGGACTGGTGCGCCCATGCGCAAGAGGTGGGCTTTACCTTTGCCGATATGCATGGCGAACCCTATTGGGACGAAACCTCGGCCTATGCCTTCACCCTCACCCAGATCGAGAATGACATCGAAGACCCTTCGACCGAGCTTCACGCCATGTGCCGCGAGGCCGTGGCCGAGATCATCGCCAGCGAAGAGTTGATGACCCGGCTCGCCATTCCAGATGCCCACCGCGACCTTGTGGCCGACAGCTGGCGCCGGGGCGATCCTGAGATCTATGGCCGTTTCGATCTGGCCTATGACGGCACAAACCCGGCGAAACTGTTGGAATATAACGCAGATACACCGACCTCGCTTTACGAAAGCGCGGCCTTTCAGTGGCAGTGGCTTGAGGACCACTTGAAAGCGGGCGCATTGCCCGAGGGCACGGATCAGTTCAACGGCATTCATGAGGCGCTGGTCGCCCGCTTTGGCGATGTCTTCGAGCAGGACAGCGATCTGCATTTCACCGCCGTGGCCGACAACCCCGAAGACTACGGCACCGTCGAAGCCATGGGCTGGGCCGCACGCGAAGCGGGGCTGGGCGCGCATTACTGCGATCTCGACAAGATCGGGCTAAGCGACGATGGCCATTTCCTTGATGATCAAGACCGCCGCATTGCCGTCCTGTTCAAACTCTACCCATGGGAAGACCTGCTGCGCGACGACTACGCCGCCCATATCCAAGGCTCGGGCTGTCTGTTTCTGGAGCCTGCGTGGAAAGCGCTTTTGTCCAACAAGGGCCTTCTGCCGGTGCTGTGGCAGATGTTCGAAGGCCACCCCAATCTGCTGCCCGCGTTTTTCGAGGCTGATGTGGCCGATGCGCTCGCCGGGCGCGGCCCCGCCGCCCCCGCCTGCGCCGACGCCTTTGACCGTGCCGCGGCGGAACTGGCCGAGGCGCATGTCCGCAAGCCGATCCTTTCGCGCGAGGGGGCCTCGGTCACGATCCACCAGTCCGGTAAGGTGATCGAACAGTCGCAAAACTCTGATTACGCCGAGCATCCGCGCATCCTGCAGGCCTATGCCCCGCTGCCCACATTCGACGGTTTCCGCCCGGTGATCGGCTCGTGGATCGTGGGCGAGAGTTGCGCCGGCATCGGCATCCGCGAAGATCGCTCGCGCATCACGCAGGATTTGTCACGCTTCAAACCGCACTACATTGTGGCATAGCCCACCGCTCCGCCGCCCCTTGGCAGAAAGACGACCATTATGACCAAACGCTCGAAACGGGTTTCCATCGCCATTGTCGGCGCCGCCGCCTTCACCCTTGCTGGCTGTGAGGAGGAAAAGGTCGACGCCGCCGCCTTTCCCGACCTGCAAAGCTGTCTTGCCGATGCCGAACGTGGCGGGATGTACAGCGAACAGGAATGCGAAACCGCCTTTGACGCGGCGCAAACCCTCCATGTGGAATCCGCCCCGCGCTACGACAGCCTTGAGGTCTGCGAAGAGCAGCATGGCGAAGGCGCCTGCGGCTCGGAAGAGGCAGCGACCCAAGGCGGATCGGGCGGCATATTCATGCCCCTGCTGGCGGGCTATCTGATCGGCAATATGATGAGCAACCGCGCGGGCATGGCGGCGGCGCAGCCACTGTACAAGACGAAGGATGGCCGCTTTACCAACGCGGCACGCTCAAGCACCTATTCGACCAATCGCGGCGCGGCCAAGCTCAGCACCTCGCAATTCACCCGGCCCAGCACCACCATCGGCAAAACCCCGATGACCCGCGCCACCGCCGCATCGCGCGGCGGCTTTGGCCGGGCGGGCGGATCGCGCGGCTTTGGTGGCTGATCGGCGCTGACGCCCTACTTGCGGCGCAGCACCGCTGCGGCAAGGATCACGATCGCCAGCGACAGCATCGCCACCGCCCAGAAGGGATCGTTGCCATGGGGATGCACATGCGCGCCCTCATGCGCCGCCAACGGTGCGGCAAAGGTGGCGAGGGCGAATGTCAGTTTCTTCATCTCAATCTCCTTGATCTATCACGGTGGACCGGGCGGCCTCAGGCCAGCCCCAGAATCTCACGCGCCTGCTGCGCGGTGGCGACGGGGCGACCGGCCTCTGCGCAGATCTCGGCCGCGCGGGTCACGAGGGCGGCATTGGAGGGGGCGAGGGTCTGTTTGTCCAGCCGGATGTTGTCCTCCAGCCCCGTGCGCAGATGGCCCCCCGCGGCGGCGCACCATGCGTTCAACTCGGCCTGATGCCGCCCGATCCCGGCGGCGCACCACGGGATATCGCCGAAGAGCCGTTTGACGGTTTTGATATAGAAATCAAAAACCTCCCGATCCGCTGGCATGGCGTTTTTCACGCCCATGACGAATTGGATATAGGGCCGGGCCGGGATCTTGCCCGCCTTCGCCATCGCCTTGGCCTGTAGGATGTGGCTGAGGTCAAAGACTTCGATCTCGGGCAGCACGCTATAGGTCATCATCTCTTCCGCCAGCCAGTCGACAAGCTCGGGCGGGTTCTCATAGACGCGGTTGGGAAAGTTGTTCGACCCCACCGAAAGCGAGGCCATGTCGGGCCGCAGCGGCAGCATCCCGCCCCGGTTCTTGCCCGCGCCCGAACGCCCACCGGTCGAGAATTGCACGATCATGCCGGGGCAATGTTCCCGCAGCCCCTCTTGCAACCGCGCAAAACGGTCGGGGTCCGCCGTGGGGGTGCCATCGGCGGTGCGCACATGGGCATGGCAGATCGTCGCCCCGGCCTCAAAGGCGGCATGGGTGCTTTCGATCTGCTCGCTAATGTCGATCGGCACCGCCGGGTTGTCGGCCTTGGTCGGCAGCGATCCGGTGATGGCCACGCAGATGATGGCAGGAGTATCGGTCATGGGTGTCCTCGGCTTTCTGGAAAATCAATCGGCGCTGTCGCGGGCGAGGGCGATGACACGGCGGAGGGCTTCCTCCGTCGGGCCTGAGCTCTCCCCCTCGGGCCAGTCGTAGAACCCCTTGCCGCTGCGCTTGCCAAGCTGCCCCCGCTCGACCAATGCGGTGAGGCTGGGCGAAGGGTCGTGCCGGTCGCAAAGGTCCGGGTAGAGGTATTCGGCGATGCTCAGATGGGTGCCCAGCCCGTTCAGATCGCGCTGGCGGAACGGGCCGGAAAGCGCCATGCGCACGCCCACCGACCATTGCACGATCTCGTCGATCTCCGCCGGGCTGGCGACCCCTTGGTCCACCAAATGCAGGCATTCGCGCATGATGGCATGCTGAATGCGATTGGCCACGAAACCGGGCGGCGCGTGATCCAGCCGCACGGGACGCCGCTCCAACCCGCGCAGCAGGGTCATGACCTCGGCACAAAGCCCTTCGGGCGCGTCTTCAGCTGCGACGACTTCGACGGCGGGGATCACATCGCCGGGGTTGAAGAAATGCGTGATCACGGCGCGTTCGGGCCGAGCCATATCCGCCGTCATCTCTTCCAATCTCAGGCCAGAGGTGTTGGACAAGATCGGCGCGCCCTCCGGCACGGCCCCCTCCAAAGCAGCGAGCACACGGCGTTTCAGCGCGAGGTCTTCCGGCACGCATTCCAGCGCGAGATCGGCATGCCCTGCCTCCTCCAAGGCAGCGTAGGCGGTCGCCCCCGGCACCGTGGCCAAAAATGCCTCCCGCGCGGCCTCGGTCGGGTCGACCGCTTGAACCCTCCAGCCGTGCTGGGCAAAGAGCCTGCCGATGGATTGGCCCATCGTGCCCGCCCCCACGATGATGATGCCTTTGGCCATGTGATCCCCCTCCCGGATATCAGTTGTTTACTTATCACCAGAGCGTAGTGATAAGTAAATAGCAAATAGGAAAAAGGATGCCGCCCCGTGACCCAAGACCCCTCTCCGCGCCATGCGCTCGTCACCGGCGGGGCGCGCAACATCGGCCTCGGCATCGCGCGCAGGCTGCGTGAGGACGGCTGGCGTGTCTTCGTGCTGGATATCGAAGCCCCCGAAGACCCCGCGCTTCGGGCGGATGCGCAGCGGGTGGATCTGACGGACATCGCGGCGACCACGGCTGCCCTCCAACGCATCCTCGCGCAGGGGCCGGTGACCTGTCTGGTCAATAACGTCGGTATCGTGAAGCCCGCATCCTTCGACACCGTCGACCTCGACGATTTCGACCCCATCATGCATCTGAACCTGCGCCCCAGCATTCTGGCGGCGAAACTGGTCGTGCCGGGAATGCGCGCGGCGGGGGCTGGGCGGATCGTGATGAACACCAGCCGCGTGACCAAGGGCAAGATCGACCGCACGCTCTATTCCGCAAGCAAGGGTGCGATCCAGTCGATGGCGCGGACTTGGGCGCTGGAACTGGCGCGCGACGGGATCACCGTGAACTGCGTCGCCCCCGGCCCCATCGCCACCACCGCCTTTTGGGAGAACAACCCGGAAGACGCGCCGGAAACCCGCGCCATTGTCGATGCGGTGCCGATGGGCCGGATGGGAACACCTGAAGACGTGGCGCAGGCGGTGTCCTTCTTTGCCGATCCGCGCAGTGGCTTTATCACTGGGCAGACGGTCTTTGTCTGTGGTGGCACGGCGGTCGGGTAATCAGCCTTCGGGTTCTAGGGCCTCAAGCAGCCGGCGCAGAACCGGATTGCGCGCATTGCGCAGATAGGCCAGCCCGATCCGGCTTTGCACCTTGGCGTCGCGGATCGGCAGGAAGGACACGCCTGCATCCTTCATCCGCGCGGCAGAGGCGGGGACGAAAGCCACCCCGAGACCCGCCGAGACGAAGTTTACGATGGCGGTGAACTGCGGCGCGCGATGGGCCACGCTGGGGGCGAAACCGGCATCGGCGCAGAGTTGATAGGCGCAGGCGGCAAAGCCCATGTCGGGGCCAAGGTGGCTGAAGATGAAACTCTCCTCGCGCAGCGCCGCCATGGCAACGGAAGGCACCTCGGCAAGGCGGTGATCGGGCGGCACAGCCAGCAAGATATCCTCGGTATGAACCGTGCGGGTGGCCAAATCCTCTGGCACGCCGGAAAGCGGCAGGCGCACGAAACCCGCGTCGAGCCTGCCCGCCACGATCTCGGCGATTTGCAGGTCCATGTCCAACTCGCGCAGGATCAGATCCACCTCTGCCGCGCCCGCGCGCAACTCGCGCAGGAGCCGTCCGAGGATTCCCGCGTAGGAGGCCGAGCCGACATAGGCCAATTCGATCCGCCCGCGCTGACCGCTGCGCGCCGCTTCGGCCAATGCCTCGACCCGCCGGGCCTGTTGCAGCAGCGCGCGGGCCTCGGGCAGCAGCGACTTGCCGAAGTCGGTCAGCATCACCCGGCGGCGGTTGCGGTCAAAGAGAAGCTCACCGCCAAAGGCGGTTTCGAGATGTTTCAGCTGCTGCGTCAGCGCCGGTTGCGCCACGCCGAGCGCGGCAGCCGCTTGACCGAAATGCAGCGTTTCCGCGATGGCGACGAAGACCTCATACTGGCGCAACGTGGCGGTGAGTGGCGTTTCCATGCGGCCCCCTGAACTGACGTCAAAGGGTTTTCACACGCGGGCCGGTGATAAGCAAGTTAGATCACTGGCCCCTACACCTCCGCCGCGCGGGCGCGGCTGCGGCGGGCGTGCAGGGTCTCGGCCTCAGCCAGATCGTCGCTTTCGACCTTAATGGTCTCATGCCCACCGGGGCGCCGTGCACGCTTGCGCCGAAGCGGGCCGCTGTCATCGCTTTCCCGTGGGAGGATCAGCCGGTCGACAAGACTGCGGCGGAGGCCGAGGGTCGAAGTCAGATCGAAGACCCGCGCGGCGACCGCCTCAGCCTCTTGCGGCTGCACCAGCAACTCAAGCCGCGTGACGGGGCGGGATTTCTTGCCCTGCCCGCTGAACATCATGAGATCGACCACGCCCTCCATCTCGCGCAACCGATCCACCGCCGCGCCCAGTTCTTCGCCCGTCATGTCGTCGATATCGCAGGCGAATTGCACAAGACTGTCCTGCGCGATGCCCGCCGTGGCGGTGTCAAAAACGCTGACCCGCAGGATATTCGGCAGGCCTTTCATCACCCGCATCCCCGCGCCCGATCCGGTACAGCGCAGCCGCCCGGGTGGACGGCTGGCAATGGGGCTGCCGCCGGTGAGATGGGCAAGGATCGCGGCCCCGGTGGGTGTCACCCGCTCGCCCGGCACCCCGTCGTCATGCCAATCATAGCCCTGCAAGATCAGCGCCGTGGCGGGCGCGGGCACCGGCAGTTTGCCATGCGCCGTCTCGACCAGCCCCCCGCCAAGAGGCAGCGGCGCGAGCGAGACGGTCGCCCCCGCCAGCGCGGCGCAGATGCTGCCCGCGGCGGTGACATCCATCAGCGCGTCCCAATCCGCGATCTCGTGAAAATGCACCCGGTCGATGGGGATATCATGCACCTGCGCTTCGGCCTCGGCAATCCGGTGAAGGATCGCGCAGGCGGCCTCCGCCGTGCCCTCGGACAGCGCTGCGTTCTCTAGCAAGTTGCGCATGGCGCGATAGGTCGTCTCGGCACCGTGCCGCCTGCCGGCGTCGGGCGCTGTCAGCACCAGCTCAAACCGTCGCGACGTGATGCCCGAGGCGACATGTTCGCTCAGTTCTGCATATCCCACCTCAGCGGGGAGCACGGCGGCGACATCGGCCATTGCGCGCTCGGCCAGATCGGGGAAGGCATGCAGCATCGCTGCGATGAACATATCCCCCGCCGCTCCGCCAACGGGGTCGAGGTGTAGGTGCAGCCCTTGGCCCCGCATCAATGCCCCTCCGGCCATGGGTTGCGCAGCAGACCTGCGTCAAACTGCATCTCTTGCAGATCGCCCACCACCTCAAGCCCCGGGCGGTCGCGCAGTTCCGGCAGCATCGCCTCGGAGGCATAGAGATACTCAAGCTTCAACGTGTTGGGGATGCGCAGCAGCCGGACCTTGGTGATATCCTCGGCCCCGCAGGTCTTGACCGCCGTCTGGATCGCGGTGCGGTCGCAGGGCATGACCATCGGGATTTTCGACTGTTTTAGCACCTGCGAGGTGATGGCATTGGCATAGACCGCCTCGCGGTCAAAATCCTGCTCCAACCGCTGCGTGATCACATCCGCCCGCGCCGCGCCATTGCCGTTGCCGTTGCTGCGCGGCGAAAGGCCAAGCGCCACCAGCCGGGAGATATGCAGATGGACCTGCATCTTCTCGCTCGAAAACCGATGGGTGATATTGGGGTCCATCCCGGTGCCAGAGAACTCTTTGCCGATCTCATCCACCACCAGCACGTCCAGATCGCCCGAGGCCGAAGGCGCATCCAGCGGCCCCAGCGGCAGGCGGGGCATGTTGCGCATCGCCTCTTGCAGATAGGGCGCTTCGGCCTCCAGCATCCCGTCGCTGTCAAGCGCCACGACCTGCGCCAGCCCGTCATAGGCATTCTCAATCGTGCCGATGCCGAAAAGCACCTTGCAACGCTCCAACTTCATCCGCGCCATCTTGGCCACGAAGATGCCGACGTTATCGATGCCCCGCGAATGGCAGGTTTCGGCCCCCGATTGCTTGCCCAACCCGATCGAAAGCATCTTGGCCAGCCCGCTTTCGTTCGGCGCGCGGAAAGAAGTATGCGGCTTGATCCGGTTGAACAGGATAATCCCATCGGCGGCATTGGCATGGCGGTCCATCCGCACCGACATGCCGTTGTCGAGGACGCCGATCTCATCGGTTTCCATCGAAGAGCGGATTTCGCAACCGAGGCTTTCCTCGGTGGCGCCCAGTTTAGCCAAAAGCGCCGTTTGCCCCTCTGCCGTTGCCCCACCATGGCTGCCCATGGCAGGCACAACAAAGGGATGCGCCCCGCGCGCGCGGACCTCGGCCACGATGGCGGCCAGCAGTTCCGGCAGCTTCGCCAGCCCGCGGCTGCCTGCGGTGATGGCGATGGACATGCCCGGCTTGATCTTGCCCGCGCAATCGGCCTGCATCGCCTCTGCCACGGCGGCGCGCGGGTCGTCGATCTGGGTTGCGGCAAAGGTCTGACGGCAAAGCGCCATGCGCGGCAGCGGCGTATCCTCGACCAGTTTCACATAGTTCGGTTTCATCTGCGCTGTCCCCTTCGACATCTGTTACCCCGTGACCCCAATCGGCCAAGGCGCGAATTCTTCCTCGCCCACGCCGAGCGCTTCGGATTTGCTTTGCTCGCCCGAGGCGATGGCAAGGATGCGCTCGAAGATCCTTTGGCCCAATTCCTCTAGGCTTTGGTCGCCGTCGATGACCGTGCCGCAGTTGATGTCCATATCGTCCTGCATCTTGGTGAACATCGGCGTGTTGGAAGCGAGTTTGATCGTCGGTGAGGGGTAGGAGCCAAAGCACGACCCGCGCCCGGTGGTGAAGCAGATCAGGTTCGCGCCCCCCGCGATCTGCCCGGTGGCCGAGACGGGATCGAAGCCGGGCGTATCCATGAAGACCAGCCCCTTTTGCGTCACCGGTTCGGCATAGCGGTAGACCTCCATCAGCCCCGTGCTGCCGCTTTTCTTGGCCCCGCCGAGCGATTTTTCGAGCACATTTGCCAGCCCGCCTGCCTGATTGCCGGGGCTGACCACGCCGTTGATCTGCGTGTCGCGGCCCTTGGTATAGTCCAGCCACCAATCCATGCGTTCGACCAGCTTGCGCCCCACCTCTTCACTGCGGGCACGCCGGGTCAGCAGGTGTTCGACGCCGAAAATCTCGGGCGTTTCCGAAAGGATCGCCGTGCCGCCGTTGCGCACGAGGATATCAGCCGCCGCCCCCAGACCGGGGTTGGCCGAGAGCCCCGAAAGCCCGTCCGACCCGCCGCATTGCATCCCGATGGTGATATGTTCCGCCGAACAGGGCTCACGCCGGACGGCATTGGCCTGATCCAGCATTTCGCGCACCGCCTCTTTGCCTTCGGCAATCGCGCGGGCCGTGCCGCCGACATGTTGCATGGTGACGCAGCGCAGCATCTTGCCCTCGGCCAACCCCTCCTCTTCAAAGAATTGGGCGAGGTTGTTGCGCTCACAACCCAGCGACAGGACCACGGCACCGGCCAGATTGGGGTGGCGGATATAGCCCGAGAGCGTGCGGCGCAGCAGGTCCATCGGCTCGCCCGTAAGCTCCATTCCGCAGCCGGATTCGTGGATGAAGGGGATCACCCCGTCGACGTTCTCCCATGCCTCCATCCGCTCTTCGTCGAAGTAATTGGCGATCTTGCGCGCCACGGTGGCCGAGCAATTCACGGTGACGAAAAGCCCGATGTAGTTGCGCGTGCCGACCCGGCCATTGGCGCGGCGGATGCCCATGAACTGGGCGCGCTTTTGCGGTGGCAGCAGCTTGGTCGGGGTATAATCGCGGGCAAAGGCATAGTCTTTGTCAACCGCGTCGAACTTGATGTTATGGCTGTGCAACCAATCGCCTGCGGCGATCTCTTCTGCCGCATAGCCGATCACCGTGTCGAATTTCAGGATCGGCGCGCCGCGCTGGATCGGGCGGATCGCGATCTTGTGACCTTGGGGCGTATCATGGTTGGCACGCAGCCCGTCTTGCGGCAATACCGCGCCACGGGGAACCGCCGCGGTTGCCACGACCACGTTATCCGTCGGTGACAGCAGCATTACCTTTGCGCGTCTGTCCTCTTGCATGGTCTGGCTGTCCATCGGATGCTCCCCTCCCTCGGGTGTCGAAAAAACCGCTTCGGTAAGATGTCATTAACTGATATATTAGATTTAACAGCTATGGAAGAGCCCGCATGACCGCATCGAAGAAACCCGCCGCGCAGAGCGCACAGACCCTTGCCAAAAGCATCCTTGGCGGTGGGGCCGACTTGGGACTGTTCGAGGGCGGGCCCACGGGACGCGGGGTTTACGCCACCCTGCGCGATCAGATCGTAAGGCTCGACCTGCCGCCCGGCACACCGCTGTTGCGTGCCGAACTGGCCGAGACCCATGGCGTCAGCTTGACGCCGCTGCGCGATGCGCTGCAACAGCTGGCCAAAGAGGGGCTGGTCAAGATCTACCCGCAATCGCGCACGCTGGTCACGCCGATCGATATGTCGGCGATCCGCGAGGCGCAGTTCATGCGCATCGCGCTTGAGACCGAAGTCGTGCGCCGTTTGGCCGATGAGATCGCGCCCGAAGCCCTCACCCGTCTGCGCAGCATCGTCGCCTTGCAAAGCAGCATTTCGGACCAGCCCGGCGATGTGCCGACCTTTCAGGAGTTGGACGAGGTGTTTCACCAGACCCTCTTCGTGGCGGCGGGCCATGTGCAAAGCCAGCGTATCATGCGCAGCCATGCGGGCCATCTGGAACGTCTGCGCCGCCTGCATCTGGACGATATTGATGAGGCGGGCCGCATTCTGAACAACAAGGACGTGATCGGCGGCCACAGCCGCATCCTCGACGGGATCGAAGCGGGCGATGCGCCCGCGGCGATGGGGGCGCTGCGCCAGCACCTACAACGCACCGTCGACCGGATGACCGAGAAACGGGCGGCTTTCCCGGAGTATTTCACCCCGGAAAAGCCCTAACTCAGCGGTTGTTGGCCTTGCGCCACGCGGCGAACTTATCAAGGTTCTCTTGCTTGGTGCCGGGGTAAAGCCCGATGATCCCGGCGCCATCCTTGACCTGCTCCACCACGAAATCCTCATAGGCGGTCATCTCGACAGCCTCTTCGGCCACCTCTTCGGCAATATCCGCGGGGATGATGATCACGCAGTCGTCGTCGCCCACCACGATATCGCCGGGAAAGACCGGGGCATCGCCGCAGCCTACGGGGCAGTTGATCTCAATCGCCTCATGCAGCGTCAGGTTCGTGGGGCTGGAGGGCCGCGCGTGATAGGCGGGAATCTCAAGCGCGCCGATGGTCGCCGCATCGCGCAAGCCCCCGTCGGTCACCACACCCGCCGCGCCGCGCATCATCAGCCGGGTGATCAGGATGTCACCGGCGCTGGCGGCGCGGGCATCCTTGCGGCTGTCCATCACCAACACATGGCCCTCGGGGCAGGTCTCGATCGCGACGCGCTGCGGGTGCTCGGGATTGCGGAATTCGACCAATTGGTTGCGGTCTTCGCGGGCAGGCATATAGCGCAGGGTAAAGGCAGGGCCGACCATGTTGCGCCCCTTGGCGGCTACCGGACCGACCCCCTGCACCACCTGATTGCGCAGCCCGCGCTTGTACAGCGCCGTCGCCAATGTCGCGACCGAGACCGCTTGGAGTTTCTCGCGTAGTTCGGGGCTCATGCCGCCTCTCCCTTCAGTTGATTGTCTTTCACGAATTGATCCAACACCGCCTGCTGCTGTTCCGTCAGCGGCCATGCGGAAGGCGGGCGCGTGGGGCCGCAATCCTGTCCGATGGCCATAAGGGCGGCTTTGACGCCGGTGACATTGGTGCCGTTATGCTCTTCCGCGCGGATGTCCTCAAAGGCGCGCATCCCGGCGATGAGGCGGTTCGCTTCGCCGTAGTCGCCTGCGTCGAGTGCCGCGTGGATGGCGACCGAGCGCTCGGGCCAGACGTTGATGAGGCCCGAGGTGAAGCCCCGCGCCCCCACGGCATAGAGCGGCGGCGCCCAGACCTCGGCCAAACCGCCGACCCAGACGATGTCTTTCGGCGCCGCTTCGATCGCGCGGGCAAGGTTCAAGGGGTTCGGCGTGGCCCATTTGACGCCCTTCACCCCGTCGACCTCGCACAGCCGCGCGATGCCCTCGGGCCCCATCGCATCGTTGCGCAGGTACAGCATCACCGGCAGCCCGCCCGAGGCATCACGCACCGCGCGCACATAATCGACCGTACCACGGGGAGAGACAAAGGGATCGGGCGGCTGATGGATCATCAGCGCATCCGCCCCCGCCTCGGCACTTGCCTTGGCCAGCGCACAGGCATCGCGAATGCCGCGCCCGACACCCGCAAGCAGCGGCGCGCGCCCGTCGATCATCTGCGCCACCTCGCGCACCATGGTGCGGGCCTCGTCATTGGTCAGCGCGTAGTATTCGCCGGTATTGCCGTTCACCACCGGGATATGCACCCCGGCGGCAAGCGCGCGGTCAATGATCGGCGTCAGCTTGCGCGGCGCGATCTCTCCGCCCGCGTCATAGGGCGTCACGAGGATGCCCGAGATGCCGGTAAGCGCTTTCGAAAGATCATGTGTCATTGCCAGCCCCTCTCAGAAAATATCCGGCTCACCCGCCGCTTGGCCGAAGGCCGCGGTGAGGTATTCAAAGTCGCAGCCCTGATCGGCCTGCCCCACATGACGCTGGAACATATAGCCCCAGCCCCGCTCAAACCGTGGCTCGGGCGCTTTCCACGCAGCGCGGCGGGCGGCGAGTTCGTCCTCAGCCACCAACATGTCGAGGGTTCGGGCCTCAAGATCCATGCGCACGATGTCCCCCGTCTTGAGCAGCGCCAGCGGCCCGCCCACGAAAGACTCCGGCGCGACATGCAGGATGCAAGCGCCGTAAGAGGTGCCCGACATCCGCGCATCCGAGATCCGCAGCATGTCCCGGTGCCCCTGTTTCAGCAGCGCCTTGGGCATCGGCAGCATCCCCCATTCCGGCATCCCCGGCCCGCCCTGCGGACCTGCGTTGCGCAGCACCAGCACATGGTCGGGCGTCACATCGAGGTTTTCGTCGTCGATGGCGGCCTTCATCTCGGGGTAGCTGTCAAAGACCAGCGCCGGGCCTTCGTGGTGGTGGAACTTTGGATCGCAGGCCGCCGGTTTGATCACCGCGCCATTGGGGCAAAGGTTGCCCTTGAGCACGGCAAGCGAGCCTTCCTTATAGACCGGGTTCGACAGGGGCCGGATCACGTCGTCATTATAGACAGGCGCATTCGCGATCCCCTCCTCCAGCGGTTTGCCGGTGCAGGTGATGGCCGACCGGTCAAGCTTGTCGCCCAACTGGTCCATCAGCGCCCGCAGCCCGCCCGCGAAATAGAAATCCTCCATCAGATATTCGCTGCTGCCCAAGGGGCGGATATTGGCGATCAGCGGCGTGATGCGGCCCAGAGCGTCGAGATCGCTCAACTCCAGCGCCACCCCGGCCCGGCGCGCCATGGCCAAGAGATGCACCACCGCATTGGTCGAACAGCCCGTCGCCATCGCCACCGTCGCCGCGTTTTGCACGGCGGCGGGGGTGATGATCTTGTCCGGCGTCAGGTCTTCCCAAACCATATCGACAATGCGCCGCCCGCAAGAGGCGCTCATCCGTTTGTGCCCCGCATCCGCAGCGGGGATCGAGGTCGCCCCCGGCAGGGTCAACCCCATCGCCTCGGCAATCGCGGTCATGGTGGAGGCGGTGCCCATCGTCATGCAATGCCCGTAGGACCGCGCAATGCCGCCTTCGACGCCGACCCATTCCTCGGCCGAGATCGTGCCTGCGCGGCGTTCGTCCCAGAACTTCCAGGCGTCCGAACCAGAGCCAAGCGCCCGGCCCGCGTAATTGCCCCGCAGCATCGGCCCCGCGGGCAAGAAGATGAACGGCACGCCTGCGCTGATCGCCCCCATGGTCAGACCGGGCGTGGACTTGTCACATCCGCCCATGAGCACCACGCCATCGAGCGGGTGCGAGCGGATCGTCTCTTCGGTCTCCATCGCGATCATATTGCGGTAGAGCATCGAAGTCGGCTTGGTGAAGCTCTCGTCGATCGAGATCGTCGGTATCTCAAGCCCCAGCCCCCCGGCCTGCGCGATTCCCTTCTTCACGTCCTCCGCGCGGTCGCGGAAATGAAGGTGGCAGGGGTTCATCTCGGACCAAGTGTTCAGGATGCCGATCACCGGGCGGCCTTCCCAATCCTCGGGGCCCAGACCCATCTGCATCATGCGCGACCGATGGCCAAAGCTGCGCAGATCGTCGGGGGCGAACCAGCGCGCGCTGCGCAGCTGATCGGCGGTTTTCTTGGTCTCGGTCATGGATTCCTCGCCAGCTAAAACATCATCACAAAAAGGTTGGAAAACACATCTTGCTCGAACTGATATATTACCGTATCACCCCAATTGTCGATACCATTTGAGGGAGGAGCCGCGAAAATGTCGGGAAAACCACTGAAACAAACGCTCCGCCCCGGCAGCCGCCTGTCGGGCTTTTGGCTCTCGCTTTGCTCTCCTACGGTGACAGAGATTGCGGCGGGCAGCGGGATCGACTGGTTGTTGTTGGATATGGAGCATGCGCCCAACGACCTGAGCCAAATTACCGACCATCTGCGCGCGGCAGGCAGTGCCAATCCCGATGCGCAGATGATTGTGCGCATGCCATCCTCGGACCAAACGATGACCAAGCGGCTGCTGGATATCGGCGTGCGCAATCTGATGTTCCCGATGATCCAAACCGCCGAGGCCGCCCGCCAAGCCGTATCATGGACCCGCTACCCGCCCGAAGGGCTGCGCGGCATCTCGGCCACGATCCGCGCCAATGATTACGCGCGGCAAACCGATTACCTCAGCACCTATGCAGAGGCGCAATGCGTGATCGTGCAGGTCGAAACCCCCGAAGCGGTGGCCGAAATCCCCGCCATTGCCGGCGTGCCGGGGGTCGATGCGATCTTTATCGGGCCGGGGGATCTCTCCTCCGCGATGGGCCATACCGGCAACCCGATGCACCCCGATGTTCAAGAGAAGATCCGCGAGGCGGTCGAGGCCATCCATGCCGCCGGGCTGCCTGCGGGCATCCTCGGCTATGGTGCCGATCTTGCGCAACGGTACTTTGATGAGGGTATCGAATTCGTCGCCATCGCGGGCGACGCCTGGCTGCTCACGCGGCAGATGGATGCGCTGGTGCAGACCATGGCGCGGCCCTCCCCCACATTGACACAGCAAACCCATAAGGATTGATCATGACCGCGGACAGCAAGAGATTTCACCCCCACGGCAAGCATCTGATCGCCGGCGAATGGGTCGGCGGCGGAGAGACCTTCGCCAATTCCCCCGCCACCGGCGAAAGCGACCAATTCCAAAGCGGCACCCCGGCCCATGTCGACCGGGCCTGCCAAGCGGCGGAGGAGGCCTTTTGGTCCTACGCCTATGCCAGCCGCGAGACCCGCGCCGCCTTCCTCGACACCATCGCAGACGAGATGGAGGCCCGTGCCGAGACCATTACCGAGATCGGCACCCGCGAATCCGGCCTGCCCGAAGCCCGCCTTCAGGGCGAGCGTGGGCGGACAACCGGGCAGCTTCGCCTCTTTGCAGATCACATCCGCAAAGGCGCGCATCTGGACCGGCGCGTCGACGGCGCCCTGCCCGAACGCCAGCCGATGCCGCGCCCGGATATCCGCATGATCCAGCGCCCCATCGGACCGGTCGCGGTCTTCGGCGCGTCGAACTTCCCGCTGGCCTTCTCCACCGCGGGCGGCGACACCGCCGCGGCGCTGGCGGCGGGCTGTCCGGTCGTGGTCAAGGGCCACTCCGCCCACCCCGGCACGGGGGAGATTGTGGCCGAAGCGATCCACGCGGCGATCCAGAAATGCGACATCCACCCCGGCGTCTTCTCCCTGATCCACGCCAATAGCCGCGAGGTGGGGCAGACGCTGGTGCAGCATCCGCTGATCAAGGCCGTGGGCTTTACCGGATCGCTCGGTGGAGGCCGCGCGCTGTTCGATCTCTGCGCCCAACGCCCCGAACCAATCCCTTTCTTTGGCGAATTGGGGTCGGTGAACCCTATGTTCGTTCTGGCCGATGCCGCCCGCAATCGCGGCGCGGAAATCGGCGCAGGCTGGGCCGGGTCGCTGACCATGGGCGCGGGGCAGTTCTGCACCAACCCCGGCATCGCGGTCGTGGCCAAGGGGGCCGAAGGCGACGCATTCGTCGCCGCCGCGAAAGAGGCGCTTGAGCAGGTCGGCCCGCAGGTCATGCTGACCGACGGCATCGCCCAAGCCTACCGCGACGGCAAGGAACGTTTCACCGGGCGCAACGCCGTCCGCGCGCTGGTCAGCAACGACAGCGAAGGCCGCGCCGCCCAGCCGAACCTGTTTGAAACCGACGCCGATACCTACCTGCAAGACCACGCGCTTGGGGAGGAGGTCTTTGGCCCCTTGGGTCTGGTGCTGCGGGTGTCCTCGGGCGATGAGATGCAAGAGCTTGCCAAGGGGTTCGAGGGACAATTGACCGTGACGCTCCAGATGGACGAGGGCGACACCGACGCCGCCAAGGCGCTGATGCCGATCCTGGAACGGAAAGCGGGCCGGGTACTTGTGAACGGCTTCCCCACCGGGGTCGAGGTTTGTGACGCCATGGTGCATGGCGGCCCCTACCCCGCATCCACCAACTTCGGCGCGACTTCCGTCGGCACCATGGCGATCCGCCGCTTCCTGCGGCCCGTGTCCTACCAAAACCTGCCCGAGGCGCTATTGCCCGAAGACCTGCGCGGGGCTTCGGCATGAGCGGCGGGTTGATCGGCCCCGTCGCCGTGCTCGACGCGATGCCGCAGGACATGCAAGACAAGGTGCGCGGCTATGCCGAAGGGCTCGACCTGCGCTTTGCGGCCTCCTTCTCGGAAGAAGCCTTTGCCGAAGCGGTAAAGGGGGCGGCCTATATCGTCCCACGCGGGCGGGGGCTTCCGGCCGAGGTCTTGCGGGGGGCAGATAGCGTGCGCCTCGTGCATCAATGGGGCACCGGGTATGACAAAATCCCCTTGGATGTCGCGCGCGAGATGGGTGTGCCGGTCGCGCGCAGCCCCGGGGTCAACGCGCCCACCATCGCCGATCTGACCATCGGCATGATGATCGCCGCGCTGCGCCGCATCCCGCTGCATTACAACAACACCCGCGCGGGCAAATGGATCGTGCCCGAGATCGTCCCCGGGGCGCGGGATCTCAGCAGTCAGAAGGTCGGGCTGATCGGCTTTGGCGCCATCGGGCAGCTTGTCGCGAAACGGCTGACGGGCTTTGACTGCGAGGTGCTCTACTACCGCCGCTCGGGGGAAGCTGAAGGCACCAGCGCACGCTATGCCGAACGCGATGAGATCCTTGAGACCTGCGATATCGTCAGCCTGCATATGCCGCTGACCGATGCGTCACACCACACCATCGGGGCGGATGAACTGGCGCGGATGAAATCGGATGCGCTTTTGGTGAACACCGGGCGCGGCGGGCTGATCGACGAGGCGGCCCTGATCGACACGTTGACCCACAAGCGCATCGCCGGGGCGGCATTGGATGTCTTTACCCAAGAACCGGTGGAGCCGGACAACCCGCTGCTGCGTCTCGATAATGTCCTGCCGCTGCCGCATATCGGCGGCCATAGTGAGGACAACCTCAAACGCATGGTCGGCCATTGGGCGGGCAACATCCGCGCCTTCCACGAAGGGCGCGGCATCGACGAGGCCTGCCTCGTGACCTGAAGGCTGCCCCGGCCTGACCTCTCAGGCCGGGGCGCGGCTTAACCCTCTAGCGGCACGGGCATCAGGATCTTATTGGTCTGGCTCACCAAATACCCCGCCTCGGCGCTTTTCTTGAGATAGGCCTGCCACTCAGGGTCCGCCGCCATCTGCGCCCGGCGTGCGGCACGGTCGGCGGCGTCCTTATAGGCCCAGATATGCACGAAGGAATTCACGTCCCCCGTCTCGACCTGCGCATAGATCACCGGCTCACCTAGGATGCGGCGCTGCGCCGGGAAGCCGAATTCGGCATAGAGCGCGAGGTGTTTCTTGATCGTGCCGGGGCGGCAGCAATAGGTGCGGTGGTCGTAGATCATGGGGTGGTCTTTCTGCTTGCTTGGGTCATGCGATACCGGCGTGGTCGGTGATCCGGGCCCGCGCCTGCAAAAGGTGATAGGCCATCGACACGCCTGCGACTTCGCTGTCGCCCGCGCGGATCGCTTCGAGGATTTCCCGATGTTCGCTGATCACCACGTCGATCCGGGCTTGGGAGCCTTGGCGGGTCAGCTTTTGCGCCACATCGATCCCCTGTTCGATCGAACCGCGGGCGCAGTCGAGCATTTGCACGAAAACCTCATTGCCCGAAGCCGCCGCGATGGCGCGGTGGAATTGGTAGTCGGCATCAAAGGACGGATCGCGCGCCTGCATCGATGCCTCCAGCGTTTGCAAGGCTGCCTCGATCCGGGCGATGTCTTTGGGGCTGGCACGCTGCGCGGCCATGCGGGCGGTGGCCTTTTCGATCGTGATCCGCGCTTCCATCGCGCGCATCAGCCCGGCGACGGAACCCGCCGTGGCATATTCGATCAGCTTTTCCGAAGGCCGCCGCCTGACGAAGGTGCCCACGCCGCGCCGCGCTTCGACCAGACCGTCCTCTTGCAGCTTGCGCAGCGCCTCACGCACCACGGGCCGCGACACGCCAAAGGCGGTGGCGATCTGGTTTTCCGAAGGCAGCTTTTCCCCCTGCACCAGCTTGTTCGACACGATCTGCTCAAGAACCTGCCCGTAGAGCTGGTCGGCCAAGGTCTGGCGTTTCTTGATCTTCAGTTTCGGTGCTGTCACCGGCTACCCTCCCGCCGCGGCGCGGCGCATCATATTGGCCAGCCGCAGCGCCGATGTTGCAGCCCCATAGCCGTTGTCGATGTTCACCACCGTCACCCCCGGCGCGCAGCTGGCGAGTACCGAATCAAGCGCGACCCTCCCGCCGCGGGCGACACCATAGCCCACGGAGGTCGGCACACCAATGACCACCCCCGGCACCAGCCCGGCCACGACCGAGGGCAGCGCCGCGTCCATCCCGGCAAAGACGATCACCACATCCATCTCGCGCAGCAACTCTTCCCGCGCGAGCAGACGCCACAGCCCGGCGACGCCCACGTCCGAAACCTCGGTCGCCGCCATTCCGCCATAGGCCAGCGTGCGCCGCGCTTCGGCCATAGGGGCGTAATCAGAGGTGCCCGCACTGACGAGGGCGATGCGCGGGGTGCTGGCCAAGGGCCCGATCTCTCCCAAAATGGCGGTGCGCGAGGCGGTGCAGTAATCGACCCGTTGCGCCAAGTCGGCGGGCAGCGCGGCGAATTGCTCTGCCGTCAGCCGGGTCAGCAACAGCCGCCGTTCCTCTGCCGCTGCATCGCCGATGATGGCGGCGATCTGCGCCACGGATTTATGCTCGCAAAGCACGGCCTCTTCGATGCCGATACGCCCCCCGCGGCCCCGATCAAAGGTCACGTCTGGATGCCCGTCGGGGCCGGCCTTAGTGATGGACAAATGCACTTCCTCTTGAATAGGCCCGCAGATCGACCGCGCGCCCGTCATCCGTGGCCTGCCGAACCTGCGTTAATATCGCTGCACGTTTCTGGGCGGAGAGGTCTTCATAAACAAGCGGATCAAGCTCGACCACCCAGCCCCCGCGCAGGCGTCGGCAGCGCAGGGTGATATTGCCCATGACCTCACGCAGCAGGGTCTCTACCCGGTCGATCACCACCAGATCCGCAGGCTCCACCCGCAGACCGGTCTCGATCCGGCTGGCCAAACAGGGGGCGGCTGGCAGTTCCGCCAGATCCCCCAGCCCGAGCGCGCGGGCCAAGGCGCGCACATCCGACTTGGACATCTGCGCCTCGACGAAAGGGTGCAGCACGCCGTGTTCCGCCGCGGCTTGCAGGCCGGGACGGTAGTCCGTCAGATCATCGGTATTGGTGCCCGCCGCCACCAGCGGCCCCATGCGCGCCAAAGTGCCATAGAGGTTCGACTTGCAGAAATAACAGCGATTGACCGGGTTCGCGCGATAGGCGGGATCGGCGAACTCCCCCGCGTCGACCAGCTTCAGCGGCAGGTCCCAAGTGGTGGCGAAATCCTTCACCCGCGCGGTCGCCGCCGCCGGAACGGCGGGTGAAACCGCATGGCAAAGCGTCACGCCCGCCGCGCCGCGCACCTTGGCCGCGGCAGCCGAGAGCGTCAGGCTGTCGATCCCCCCGCTGAGCGCGATGGTCAGTGAGGGGGGCCGCGCGAGGGCGGCATGGAGGGCGGCAGGAATGGTCACTCTGCCAGCCCGTCCTCGGTCTTGAGTTGTGCCAAAAGCCGCCCGCTCGACATCTGGAGGTGGTCGCGCATCCGCTGGCGGGCGCGCTCTGCGTCACCCTCGGCGATAGAGGCGGCGATGTCGTAGTGCTCCTGTATCGCGTCACGGCTTTCGCCGCCGCGTTTCAGCGCTTGCAGCCGCCCGGCCAGCATCGTCTCGCGCAGGCTGGCGACGAGGTAGTTGAACAGGCTAAGGTAATAGCTGTTCCCCGTCGCCTCGCAAACCGCGCGGTGAAAATCGAGGTCTGCAGTGACCCCTGCCGCCACTGCCGGGCCACCGATCTTGTTGCTTTGATCATAAGCGGCGGCGGCACGCTCAATCTCTGCGCGGGCCTCGGGGGTGGCGCGGGCGGCGGCGATGGCAGCGGCTTCGATCTCAAGCCCCATGCGCAGCTCTAGGATCTGTTCGAGCTTGCGCTGGCTTTCCATGTCACGTTCAGGGATAGCAAAGCCCTGGCGGGGCCGGTCGCTGGCGACAAAGGCCCCCCGGCCCTGACGGCTCGACAACATACCTTCGGCCTTGAGGCGCGACACCGCCTCGCGGATCACCGTGCGGCTCACATCGAAATCGCTGGCCAATGTGGTTTCGGAGGGCAGCACATCGCCCACGTTCCACACACCGTTCACCACATTGTGGCGCAGCACCTCGGTCACCTGATCGCTCAGCGTGGCACCATCGACGAGGGGCGCGGTCGCCTGAAGATTTGCAGCCATAATAACAACTTCCTTTCGCCGATTGAACCACCTGTATGACAAGCTGTCAATAATCAGAAGGTAGGGCCATTCCCAGCATTACAACCAGAATACAACATTACAAGTAAGATGAAATCCCCGTAAATTTGTATTTTTAATTGACAGGCTAGAGATTCCCCCGCAGTCTGCGGATCACGGCAAGAGGATGTCAGGGGGGAGCCCGGAACCCATCCAGTAGCTGCCGACACACAGTCAAAACTCGGGAGGAGTTTCTATGTCACCCATCTTCAAATCGATCCGTCGCACCACAGCGGCCACCATCCTTTTCGCCGTCGCAGGCGCCGCCGCCCATGCGCAGAGCTTTGTCATGGCGACCGGCCAGCAGGGCGGGTCGTGGTATCCGGTGGGCGGCGCGATCAAGGCGATTGTAGAGCGTGAGAACCCCGACATGGACATTACTGTCACGCCGGGCGCGGGCGTGTCGAATGTGGTCGGCGTGGATGCGGGCCGCTTCGGCATCGCCTTCGCCAACTCGATCTCGACCGTGGACAGCCTTTCGGGCAAAGAGCCGTTCCGCAAGGCCACGACCAATGTCTGCAACCTTGGCATTCTTTATCCGCAGTATTTCCAGATCGTCGCGCTTGAAGATTCGGGCATCAAGACAATCGCCGACATGAAGGGCAAACGCCTGACCACGCAGCAGCTTGGCAACACCGGCGAATTCCTGACGCGCGAGCTTTTGTCGACTGCCGACATGACCTTTGACGACCTCGACAGCGTCGCCAACACGTCCTACTCCGACTCCGCCTCGCAGATGAAAGACGGTCAGGCCGATTTCTTCACACTGGGGTCGTCCCTGCCAACCGGCTCGGTGATGGATCTGGCATCCTCGCGCAAAATCCGCCTGATCGACGTGGATGAAGAGACCTTTGCCCACTTCAAAGACAAGAACGCCGCCTTCCAGCGCCGCGAAGTCAAGGCGGGCGCCTACCCCGGTTTCGATGAGACCGTGCATGCGATCAGCTATGACACCCATATGGTCGCGCCCTGCGACTATGACGGTGAGATCGTCAAATCCGTGCTCGCCGCGATTGCCGACAACAACGACAGCTTCGCCGCGATCAGCAAATCCATGGCGAACCTGACGGTTGAGGAAATGGCCACCGACATCGGCGTGCCCTTCCACCCCGCCGCGAAAGAGTTCTACGCAGAGCGTGGCGTCTCGGGGATGTAATTCCCTTCCGACACGAAACGGGTCGGTCGGAGCCAAGCGCTTCGTCCGGCCCACATCCATAAGGTCCCTGCGCCCCGTGCATTCCGCGCGCTGACACACAGAGGCCGCCTTCCACTCTAGACGAGAGAACCCCCATGCAACTGTCGATCTTTCTGGACAAGATGCCCCTGATTACCCGCATAGCAAGGCTGATCCTGATCGGCATGGCTGTGTGGCATCTCTATGTCGCCTTCGTCGGCCCGCCCAACCCCTATATTATGCGCGGCGTACACGTCGCTCTGGCGCTTCTGCTGATTTTCTTGACGGTGAACCGCAAGGGTCTGCGCAATGATGTGCCCAGTTGGTATGATGTGGTCATCGGGCTTTTCGCGGCGGGTGCTGCGCTCTATCCTTCCTTTAACCTTAATTACATCACGCAGCGCTTCCTCTACGTCGATCCGCTAATGCCGATGGACATCGTGGTGGGGATCACGCTTGTGGCTCTGCTATTGGAAGCCACGCGCCGGATGCTGGGGCCGATGCTGCCGATCACGGCACTTTTGTTCCTCGGCTACGGCCTCGCCTTCACCTCGACCCTGCCCTCGGTGATCCTTGAGCAGTTGTTCATGACGCCCGAAGGCATCTTCGGCATCCCGATCGCGGTTTCCGCGACCTATATGGTGCTTTTCATCCTCTTCGGTTCCTTGGTCGAGCGGATGGGCGTGGGCCAGCTCTTCATGGATTTCGCGGTGGCGCTTACGGGGCGGCAGGTCGGCGGTCCGGCCAAGGTGGCCTGTGTGACCTCGGGCCTCTTCGGGTCGGTGTCCGGCTCTGCCGTGGCCAATGTGATGACGACGGGCACCTTCTCTATCCCGCTGATGAAACGCATGGGATTTAAACCCGCCTTCTCCGGCGCGGTCGAAGCCGTGGCCTCGACCGGGGGGCAGATTATGCCGCCCGTCATGGGGGCTGCGGCCTTTGTCATGGCCGAATACCTCGGCGTCGGATACCTCACGGTTGCGAAATACGCGCTGGCGCCCGCGATCCTGTTCTATGTGGCCCTTTTCGCCGCGGTCCATTTCGAGGCCAAGCGCAAGGGCATCGGGTCGGTCCCGAAAGAGGATCAAGTACCGCTGAAAACCGTGCTGCTTGAACGCGGCCACCTGTTCCTGCCGCTGACGATCATCGTGGGCGTGCTGATGCTGGGCTATTCGGCCCCCTATGCGGCGCTTTGCGGTATCGTCTCGGTCGTGCCCGTCGCGGCGCTGCGCAAGACGACACGGCATTACGTCACCGTCGACAACATCCTCGAAGCGCTCGAAGGCGGCGCACGCAACGTGCTGGCGATTGCCGCAGCCTGTGCCTGTGCGGGCATCGTCGTCGGCGTGATCGACATCACCGGCCTTGGCCTGACCTTCTCGAACTTCGTGATCGAAGCGGCCCAAGACACGCTGGTCATCGCGCTCTTCCTGTCGATGATTGCGGGCATCATCCTTGGCATGGGGATGCCGACCACACCGGCCTATATCGTGCAGGTCGCCCTGCTGGTGCCGGCACTGGTGAAACTGGGCGTGCAGGTCGAAGCGGCGCATCTCTTCGTGTTCTACTTCGCCATCCTGTCGGCCATCACACCCCCCGTCGCCATGGCGGTCTATGCGGCCAACACCCTGTCCCACGCCAAAATCGTGGAGGCGAGCTGGGCCGCGGTGAAACTCGGGGCCACCGGCTTTATCGTGCCCTTCATGTTCGTCTATGAACCGGCGATCCTGATGCAGGGTTCGGCCACCCAGATCACCTTGGTCCTGTTGCAGGCCACCATTGGCGTCATCTTGCTGGCCGCCGCCCTGCAACGCTACTACTTTGGCAGACTGTCCAACGTGCTGTCGGTGGTGCTTTTCGCGGCGTCGCTCTTGCTGATCTATCCCGATCTGCGGCTCACCGCCTCGGGGCTGGTCATCGCGGGCGTTATCCTGGCCTTCCAAAAGGCCAGGAACCCCAGCCCCGAGAGCCAAGCGGCCACACATACTTAACTCTTTGAACGAACGAAACGGAGCCTTCTCCATGCTGCAAAAAACTTCCCTCAAGGCGCGGACCGGCGGACAGGTCCTTGTGGATCAGCTTTTGATCCACGGCGCCGACACCGCCTATTGCGTGCCCGGCGAAAGCTACCTTGAGGTGCTGGACGCGCTGCATGACGTGCAGGACCGTTTCAACCTGATCAACGCGCGGCACGAAGCCGGGGCCGCGAATATGGCCGAGACCTATGGCAAGCTCACCGGCAAGCCCGGCATCTGCATGGTCACCCGCGGCCCCGGCGCCTGCCACGCGGCCATCGGGGTGCATATCGCGCAGCAAGACAGCACGCCGATGATCCTGCTCGTGGGACAGATCGCCCGGGACACGACCGACCGCGAAGCCTTCCAGGAGGTCGATTACCGCGCCATGTTCGGCCCCATCGCCAAATGGGCCACCCAGATCGATGACCCGGCGCGGGTGCCGGAATATATGGCCCGCGCCTTCCGCGTGGCGACCTCGGGCCGCCCCGGCCCGGTGGTGATCTCCCTGCCCGAAGACATGCTGACCGAGGTGGTTTCCGTGGCCGATGCGCGGCCCTATACGGCCACCCATGCCGGCCTGTCGCCCGATAGCCTCGATATGCTCAAGACCGAGATCGCGCAGGCCGAACGGCCCCTCCTGCTGCTCGGCGGCTCCGGCTGGTCGGATGAGAGTGCGGCGGCCATCACCCGCTTTGCCGAAGCCAACAAGATCCCCGTTACCACCTCTTTCCGGCGGCAGGACATCGTGAACAACCTCTCGCCGGTCTATGCAGGCGATTTCGGCACCTCTACCGCGCCCAGCCTCTACGCACATCAACGTGAGGCGGATTTGCTCATTGTGATCGGTGCGCGTTTGGGTGAGATGACGACCAAGACCTATACCACCATGCAATCGCCCAACCCCGAGACCCGTCTGGTGCATCTCTATCCCGAGGCGGATGAGATTGGCCGCGTCTATTCGCCGGATTTGGGCATTGCGGCAGCGCCCGTCGCTGTGGCCGCTGCCTTGGACGGCGTCGATCTGGGCCGGGCAGAGGCATGGGGCGATTGGTGCGACAAGCTGCATGCCGACTACCTCACCGATACCGAAGCGCCCAATGGCGGGGAATGGGATCTCGACATGGGGGTGGCCCTTGCGCAACTGCGCGATGAGCTGCCCAACGACGTGGTGGTCACGCTCGACGCGGGCAACCACACCGGCTGGGCGCAGCGGTTCCTGCGCTTTGGGCGTCCGGGCCGAATCGTCGGCTCCACCTGTGGCGCGATGGGCTATTCCGTGCCTGCTGCCGTGGCCGCGTCGATTGCAGACCCTGAACGGCTGACGCTCTCCTTCGTCGGTGATGGCGGCTTTATGATGAGCGGCAACGAACTCGCCACCGCCGCGCAATATGGCGGGCGGCCCATCGTGTTGCTGTTCAACAACGGCATCTACGGCACCATCCGCATGCATCAGGAACGCGACCACCCCGAACGCATCTCGGGCACCACCTTGCAGAACCAAGACTTCGTGAAGATGGCCGAAGGTCTGGGCGCCCATGCCGAACGGGTGACCAAGACCGAGGATTTCGCCGCCGCCTTCACCCGCGCCCGCGAGAGTGGACGTCCCGCGCTGATCGAACTGGTAACCGACCCCGAGCAGATCTCGACCCGCACCACGATCAGCAAGCTGCGCGCGGCGGCCCAGAAAAAAGTCGACGCCGACCAGCGCTGAAGGATGACCCAGATGACGACCCTGACCGCGCCGCGCCGCGCAGATGATACGGACGCGCAAGACCACGCCGCCTTGCTCGATGCGCTGCGCGATGCCATCGGCCCTGCCCATGTGGTGACCGACGCCAAGGATTTCGACGCGCGGCTGATCGAAGACCGCGGGCTGCGGCGCGGCACGGCGCTGGCGCTGATCCGCCCCGGTTCAACCGAGGAGGTCGCTGCCTGCATGCGTCTGTGCCACGCAGCCGAAGTGCCGGTCACACCGCAAGGCGGCAACACCGGTCTTGCAGGCGGCGGCGTGCCCGATGGCGGCATTATCCTCACATCAGACCGGCTGAACCGTATCCGCGCGATCGATCCGACCAATGCCACGATGACGGTTGAGGCAGGCTGCATCCTCGCCAATATCCAAGCTGCGGCAGATGAGGTCGATGCGCTCTTCCCGCTCTCGCTCGCCTCTGAAGGGTCCTGCCAGATCGGCGGCAACCTTTCGACCAACGCGGGCGGGACGGCGGTGCTGCGCTATGGCAATACCCGTGACCTCGTGCTGGGGATCGAAGCGGTGCTGCCAGATGGCCGGGTGCTGAATGACCTGAACGGCCTGCGGAAAAACAACACCGGTTTTGACCTCAAACACCTCTTTATCGGCGCCGAAGGCACGCTTGGCATCATCACGGCGGCGGTGATCAAACTCTTTCCCAAACCCACCGCCCGGGCCACCGCGCTGGTGGCCTGCACCGGCCCCGATCCGGCGCTCGCGCTCTATGCGCGGATGCGCGGCCAGACCGCTGACACGCTTTCGACATTCGAGTATATCGACCGGCTGGGCCTGCAAATGGTGATCGACCACGCGCCCGGCTGTAGCGATCCGATGGCCGAGGCGCATCCCGCCTATTGCCTGATCGAACTCACCGGCAATGGCGCGCCGACAGACCTCGACGCCCGGCTGGAAACCGCATTGGAAGCGGCTTTCGAGGCGGAGGAGATCATCGACGCCGTGATCGGCGCCTCGGAGGCGCAGAAAGACGCGCTTTGGGCGCTGCGAGAGAACCTGTCAGAGGCCCAGAAACCCGAAGGCGCGTCGATCAAACATGACGTTTCGGTCCCGGTGTCGCGCGTGGCGGATTTCATCCGCGAGGCGACCCAAGCCTGTATGGATCACATGCCCGGGCTGCGCCCTTGCCCCTTTGGCCATTTCGGCGACGGCAACCTGCATTTCAACCTGTCGCGCCCGGTGGATATGGCGGATGCGGCGTTCCTTGCCGAATACGGGGCCTTCAACCGGATCGTGCATGATATCGTGCACCAGATGGGCGGCTCTTTCTCGGCGGAACATGGCATCGGCACCTTCAAACGCGCCGAGCTGCGCCGGTATAAGGACCCGGTCGCGCTGGAGTTAATGGCGCAGATTAAGGCCACCCTCGACCCGGGCCATTTGATGAACCCGGGCAAGGTGCTTTGACCATTTAACCGCGCCCCGCGAAGGGCATTTTAGTAGCCATCACGGTGACGAACATGGCGTTGGAGTCGAGCGACAGCTTCGCCATATATGACAGCGTTTCGGCCACGTCGTTCACATCCATGCGCGGCTCGGACATGCGGCTGCCGTTGGGTTGCAGAATGCCCTCCTTCATCCGCTCGGTCATCTCGCTCGCCGCGTTGCCGATGTCGATCTGCCCGCAGGCGATGTCATGCGCCCGCCCGTCGAGCGACAGCGCGCGGGTCAACCCGGTGATCGCGTGTTTCGTCGCCGTATAGGGCACCGACAGAGGGCGCGGCACATGAGCGCTGATTGAACCGTTGTTGATGATCCGCCCGCCCTTGGGGCTCTGCCGTTTCATCAGGGCGAAAGCCGCGCGGGCGCAGAGGAATGACCCGGTCAGATTGGTCGCGACGATGTCGTTCCACTCCGCCACGCTTAAGCCGTCTACCTCAACTGCCGAGCCATTGCGCCCGGCATTGTTGAACAGCAAATCCAGCCGCCCAAAGGTCGTCTCCACCCGCTCGAAAAGCGCATCGACCTCCGCCTCGATCCCAACATCGGCGGCCACGGCGATATGCCCCTGCCCGTCGAGCGTCGCGCAGGCCGCGTCGATCTTATCCTGCTGCCGCCCCGTCAGCACGAGGGTGAAACCGTCCTTCGCCAAACGCTGCGCACAGGCAAGGCCCACCCCGCTTCCGGCCCCTGTTATCAGAGCAATCTTTTGATCCATCTTCTCATTCCATCCCTGTCATCGCCCTCCGGGCCGTTGTGTGGAATCTAATATATATGATCGCGCAAGAATAGGTTTTTTCGCTATTTTCTGGTTTGGCGCCTCGTTCAACTTGGCTGTCTCACATTCGCGCGAGCGCACTAGACGACCGGTCTATTATTCCTTAGATGCCCCGGTATGACAGAGGCAAAGAAATCGGATCAGACGCGGCAACGCATTTTGGACATAGGGCGCAGCCTCGTGTTGCGGCACGGGTTCTCTGGCGTTGGCCTGTCGCGCATTCTGAGCGAAAGCGGCGTGCCCAAGGGCTCGTTCTACTATTACTTCGCGTCGAAAGAGGCTTTTGGCACCACGATGTTGGCAGATTACGTCGAGGCCTATCTCGACCGTGTCGATGCGCTGATCGCGGCCCCGGGAACGGCAGGCGATAAGCTCGACAGTTTCTGGGATGCATGGCTCAGCCAATCCAGCGCCCCGGGGATCGCCAGCGCCTGTTTGGTGGTGAAACTCGGATCCGAAGTTGCCGACCTGTCGGAAACGATGCGCGAAACGCTCGATCAGGGTGTCGATGCTTTGGTCGCCCGGATTGCCCAATTGCTGCGCCAAGGCGCAGAGGATGGGACCGTCCGGGTGCTCGAAGACCCCGAGACCACAGCCCGCATGCTCTATGCCAAATGGCTCGGCGCTGCGGTGCTGGCCAAACTGGCACGCAGCGATGCGCCCCTGCGCATGGCGCGCGCTGAAACCTCTGCCCAACTCTCCCTCACCGGGGGCCAATTCCCAACCTGAAAGGAAACAGCATGTTCGCTGCCATCCACGACACATTCGGCGAGCCCGCCGAGGTTCTGACCACCCGCGAAACCGACAAGCCCGCGCCCGCCGCAGGCGAAGCGCTGCTGCGCATGGTGCTCTCGCCCATCCACAACCACGACCTTTGGACCGTGCGCGGTAACTATGGCTACAAGCCCGAACTGCCCGGCGCCATCGGCGGCTCCGAAGCGCTTGGCATCGTCGAGGCCGTGGGCGAAGGCGTTGATGAGGCGCTGATCGGCAAACGCGTCACCGCGGCTGGCTTCCACGGCGCATGGGCCGAGTATTTCACCGCCCCTGCCGCGGGCCTGCTGCCCCTGCCCGAGGCGATCTCGGACGAAGCGGGCGCGCAGTTGATTGCCATGCCCTTCAGCGCCCTGTCTTTGTTGGAGACCCTCAAGGTCGGCGAAGGCGATTGGCTGATCCAAACCGCCGCCAATGGCGCGGTCGGCAAGATCATGGTCGGTCTGGCCAAGGCGCGCGGCGTCAACCTGCTGAACCTCGTCCGCCGCGAAGGCGCCGCCGAAGAGATGCGCGACACCGGCGCGGAACATGTCCTCTCCACCGAAGATGCGGATTGGCAAAGCAAAGCGCGTGAGTTGATCGGCAAAGACGGCGCGGTCTCGGCCATCGATTCCGTCGGCGGCGAGTTGGGCGGCCAACTGGTCGAACTGCTAGGCAAGGACGGTGAGCTGATCGTCTTCGGCACGGCGACGGGCCAGCCGCTCACCATGTCTTCGGGCGAATTGATCATGAAGCACATCACCGTCAAAGGCTTCTGGGGCTCGCGCGTGAGCGGCGAGATGGCGGCTGAGACGCGGGGCCGCCTGATTGGCGAATTGGTGCAACTGGCCGCGAAGGGCCAACTGCCCCTCGACACCGGCGGCATCTACCCGCTGGCCGAGGTGACCGAGGCGATGAAAGCCGCGCTGACCACGGGCCGTGGCGGCAAGGTCATGCTCCGCCCGTGATCGGGATTTGACGACAGCGGCGGCCCTCCCTCCCCGGGGCCGCCGCCCCATGCGCGGAATGCCCAAGTTTCGGACAGCACCGCGATTTGCCGCCCATTTTTCAAGCAAACCCGCCGCGCAGGCGGCTCTGAACCGCCTCGGCGATGACACTCCCCCGTCTCTATGGTGATTAAAAAATCATCAGACTTTACCGGGCGGAGCGTTCCTCATTCTCATCGACAGCAGCATAAACAGCCCCCAAGCGACCCCGGTGCAGCCACGCGCCCTTGGTGCTGCGATGGTCTCGGCCAAGGCTGCGCGGGGCGGGTCGACAATCGGCGAATTGCGCCAGTCGGGCGCGATGAAGCTGCTCTTCCCCCGCCCCGATCCCGCGCTGTTGCAGACCATCGTCATCAATACCGCAGGCGGCATCACCGGCGGCGATAGTTTTACCCTGAACGCCCGCGCCGAGGCGCAAGCGGCGCTCAGCCTCACCACGCAGGCCGCCGAACGCGCCTATCGCGCGCAACCGGGGCAAGTGGCGGCGCTGCGCAACACCCTTACCGTCGACTCCGGCGCGACGCTGCATTGGCTGCCGCAAGAGTCCATTCTCTACGACGGATGCGCCCTGCGGCGGCATCTGACGGTCGACCTGGCGCAAGACGCCTCTCTCCTGCTGGTGGAGCCGCTGGTCTTTGGCCGCGCCGCTATGGGTGAAGCGCTGCGTCATGCTTATTTCCGCGACCGGATCGAGGTCAACCGCGCGGGCCAGCCGCTTTTTCACGATGCGATGACACTCAGCGGCGATGTCACCGCCCATCTGGCGGCCCCTCATATCGCGGCGGGGGCCGGTGCCCTTGCCACGCTGATCTATGTGGCCCCCGATGCCGAAGCGCGGCTGCCCCGGCTCCGCGCCCAATTGCCCAACAGCGCCGGGGCCAGCCTCATCGGTCCTGACCTGCTGGTCGCCCGGATCCTCGCCGCAGATAGTTTCGACCTTCGCCAATCGCTCGTCCCGATCTTGGGCGCGTTGAGCGGTGACACCCTTCCCCGATCATGGATGACCTGACGTGCAACTGACCCCGCGAGAAAAAGACAAACTGCTGATCTCCATGGCCGCCGAGGTCGCCCGCAAGCGCCTTGCGCGGGGGGTCAAGCTGAACCACCCCGAGGCCATCGCCCTCATCACCGACACCGTGGTCGAAGGCGCGCGGGATGGCCGCAGCGTGGCCGATCTGATGCAGGCGGGCGCCCATGTCATCACCCGCGACGACTGTATGGAGGGGGTGGCCGAGATGATCTCCGAGGTGCAGGTCGAAGCCACTTTTCCCGACGGGACCAAATTGGTCACCGTGCACAACCCCATCAGATAGGATATCCCATGCCGCGTTTTTCCCCCCTTCTTGCCCTGCCGCTTATGTCGCTCGCCATGGCGGCCTTCGCCCATAGCGCGCCGCTCCCCCACAGCCATGGCGGAGAGGGCGACGGATCGCTCGCCGTCTACCTGATCGCCGCCGCGGCCTTTGCGCTGTCGGGGGGGATCCTCGTCCTGCGGCGTCTGAAGACCGCCAAAGCATGATCCCGGGAGAGATCATTCCGGCGGAGGGCCTGTTGACCCTCAATGCCGACAGCACGGCGATCACGCTGATGGTCGCCAATACCGGCGACCGCCCGGTGCAGGTCGGCAGCCACTACCATTTTGCCGAGAGCAACCCCGCGCTTGAGTTCGACCGCGCCGCCGCGCGGGGCCTGCGCCTCGACATCGCGGCGGGGACTGCGGTGCGTTTCGAGCCCGGCCAACGGCGCGAGGTCGCGCTCATCCCGATCGACGGGGCGCGGCGGGTCTTTGGCTTTAACAGCGCGGTGATGGGAGACCTCTGATGCCTGCACAGATCAAACGCGGTGACTATGCCGCCATGTTCGGCCCCACGGTGGGCGACCGGGTGCGGCTGGCCGATACGGACCTTATTATCGAAGTCGAACGTGACCTGACCACCGGCGAGGGCCGGGCCTATGGCGAAGAGGTCAAGTTCGGCGGCGGCAAGGTGATCCGCGACGGCATGGGCCAGTCGCAGGTCACCCGCGCGGGCGGGGCCGTCGACACGGTCATCACCAATGCGCTGATCGTCGATCATACCGGCATCTACAAGGCTGATGTCGGCCTGAAAGACGGGCGCATTGCCAAGATTGGCAAGGCAGGCAACCCCGACACGCAGCCGGGGGTCGATATCATCATCGGGCCGGGGACCGAGGTGATCGCGGGCGAGGGGCGCATCCTCACCGCCGGGGGGTTTGATAGCCATATCCATTTCATCTGCCCGCAACAGATCGAAGACGCGCTGCATTCGGGGCTGACCACCATGCTCGGCGGCGGCACTGGCCCTGCGCATGGCACTTTGGCCACCACCTGCACGCCGGGCGGCTGGCATATCGGGCGCATGATGCAGGCCGCCGACGCCTTTCCGATGAACCTTGCCTTCGCGGGGAAAGGCAACGCCTCGCAACCCGCAGCACTGGAAGAGCAGATCAACGCGGGCGCCTGCGCGCTGAAACTGCATGAGGATTGGGGCACCACCCCGGCGGCCATCGACTGCTGCCTTGGCGTGGCCGATGCGATGGACGTGCAGGTGATGATCCACACCGACACGCTGAACGAAAGCGGCTTTGTCGAACATACCGTAAAAGCCATGAAAGGCCGCACGATCCATGCCTTCCACACCGAAGGCGCGGGCGGGGGCCATGCGCCAGATATCATCAAGATCTGCGGCGAAGAGCATGTGCTGCCCTCCTCGACCAACCCCACGCGGCCCTTCACGGTCAACACGTTGGAAGAGCATCTGGATATGCTCATGGTGTGTCACCACCTCGACAAATCGATCCCCGAGGATGTGGCCTTTGCCGAAAGCCGCATCCGGCGAGAGACCATCGCCGCCGAAGACATCCTGCATGACATGGGGGCGTTCTCGATCATCGCCTCCGACAGTCAGGCCATGGGCCGGGTCGGAGAGGTCTTGATCCGCACATGGCAGACCGCTAACAAGATGAAAAAGCAGCGCGGGCGGCTGCCCGAGGAAACGGGCGACAACGACAATTTCCGTGTGCGCCGCTACATTGCGAAATACACCATCAACCCCGCCATCGCTCATGGCATCTCGACCCATATCGGCAGCATCGAAGAGGGCAAGCGCGCCGATCTGGTGCTCTGGAACCCCGCCTTTTTCGGGGTGAAGCCCGAGATGGTCTTGCTCGGCGGCAGCATCGTCTGCGCGCAGATGGGCGACCCCAACGCCTCGATCCCCACGCCGCAGCCGGTCTATTCGCGGCCCATGTTCGGCGCCTATGGCCGGGCGGTGGAAAATTCCGCCGTGGTCTTTGTCAGCGAAGCGGCGGAGGCCGCGGGAGTGGGCGGCAGCCTCGGCCTTGCCAAACAGACGCTTGCGGTGCGCAACACCCGTAAGATCGGCAAGCGCGATCTGAAGTTGAACGACGCGCTGCCTGAGGTCGAAGTCAACCCCGAGACCTATGAGGTGCGCGCGGATGGTGAATTGCTGACCTGTGAACCCGCCTCTGTGCTGCCGATGGCGCAGCGCTATTTCCTGTTTTGAAGAGACCGAGATGACCCCAATCCTTTGCCAAGAGATGCGCCGCGCCGGAGCGTGGTCCGATGCCAGTGATCGGGTCGAGCTGACCTATGACGGGCGCTTTCTGCGCCGCAAGGTGCTGACCACGGCGGACGGGCTGACGTTTCTGGTCGATCTGGCGCAGACCACCTCGCTCGACCACGGCGATGCTTTCGTGCTGGCCGACGGGCGTCTGGTCGAAGTTGTGGCTGCCGACGAAGCCCTGCTGGAGGTGACCGGCCCCGACCTGCCGCGCATCGCGTGGCACATCGGCAACCGCCACACCCCCTGTCAAATCGACGCCGACCGGCTGGTGATCCAGCGCGATCATGTGATCGCCAAGATGCTCGGCCAGATCGGTGCCACCGCGCGAGAGATCACCGGCCCCTTCCGCCCCGAAGGCGGTGCCTATGGCCATGGGCGCACCCATGGGCATGACCACGGCCATGTCCACCACGCTGTTCACAATCACGACCACCCGCATGACCATGCGCATGGCTGACACCCTACAGGCCGACGCGCTTCTGACCTTGGTGCAGTTGCTGTCGCCCTCCTACCCGGTGGGGGCCTTCGCCTATAGCCATGGGTTGGAATGGGCGGTGCAGAACGGGGATGTGACGGACCAAGAAACGTTGGACGGCTGGCTGCGCACGGTGTTGCGGCACGGGTCGGGTCAGGCGGATGCGCTGTTCCTCGCAGCCGCGTACCGCGCCAACGACCCATCGGAGATCGACGCGCAGGCCCGCGCCTTTGCCGCCTCTGCCGAGCGGTTGAAAGAGACCGTGCTACAGGGCGAAGCCTTTGCCCGCACCAGCGCCGCGATCTGGCAGCAGGACATGCCGCCGCTTTGCTATCCCGTGGCCGTCGGACGCGCCGCACGGCTGCAAGGGCTGCCGCTGCGCCAAACGCTTGAGATGTTCTTGCACGCCTTCACCACCAACCTCGCCACCGCGGGCATGCGCCTTATCCCCTTGGGGCAGACCGAGGGGCAGATCGTCATCCGCGACCTTGCGCCGCTCTGTCTTGAGATCGCCGCAGCGGCAGAGGACGGCACGCTCGACGATCTCTCCTCCACCGCCTTTCTCAGCGACATCGCTGCGATGAAACACGAAACCCAATATTCAAGGATTTTCCGCACATGAAACGCAACAACGGCCCTTTGCGCGTCGGCATCGGCGGCCCGGTGGGCGCGGGCAAGACCACTCTGACCGCCGCGCTCAGCCGCGCGCTGCGTGATCGGCTGTCGATCGGCGTGATCACCAATGACATCTACACCCAAGAGGATGCCGAGGCGCTGATGCGCATGCAGGTGCTGCCCCAAGACCGGATCATCGGGGTCGAGACCGGCGGCTGCCCGCATACGGCAATTCGCGAGGATGCCTCGATCAACCTTGCCGCCGTGGCGGAGATGGTTTCGCGGCACCCGGATGTGGAAGTGGTCTTGATCGAAAGCGGCGGCGACAACCTGTCGGCCACCTTCAGCCCTGAACTGGCGGATGTGACGCTCTATGTGATCGATGTGGCGGCGGGGGAGGAGATCCCCCGCAAGGGCGGTCCGGCGATCACCAAGTCCGACATTCTGGTCATCAACAAGACCGACCTTGCCCCCCATGTCGGCGCCTCGCTCAACGTCATGCAGCGCGACAGCGCGCGGATGCGCCCGGACCTGCCGACGGTCTTCTGTGCGTTGAAGTCCGGCGAGGGGATCGACACGCTGCTGGCGCATCTGGCGCAGGTCGGGGGGCTCGACCTCGCCCCAATGGACCCGGTGAGCGCGGCTTAACCGCGATAGACCTCGGCCATCCGGTCGCGGAAGGCGGGCAAAAGGCTGCCATCATAGCCCCGGTGCGGGACGCCATGCCAAAGCGCGTTGAGGATCGCCTCCTCAACCGCTTCGACCGCGGCGATAAAGAAGGCATCCATCCGGTCTTCGTTCAACCGCTCGCCGCTCTGCGTGTCGGCCCCCCCACGGGTGATGCGGTTGGCGGTTGAAAAGGCCAGCGCGATGTCGCCGCTTTGATGGCCGATGTGGCTGCCCAACCGGCCAAGGGCCGCGGCGCTGCGCCGGGCCATGCGGGTCAACTGCCGCGACCCCATCGGCGCGTCGGTCGCCAGTATGACGATGATCGAGCCCTTGTCGGGGGCATCGCCCTGCCCCGGCGGCGGCAGCTGTTGGCCAAAGACCCGCAGCGCGCTTTGCTGGCCGAAGTTCGACAGGACCAGCGCGCCAAGGTCGAAACCCGCGCCGCCCGGCAGGGTGACCTGTCGCGAGGCGGAGCCGAGGCCACCGGCATAGCCAAAGGTCTTCATCCCGCTGCCCGCCCCGACGGTGCCCTGCGCAAACGCTGGCCCGCAAGCCGCAATCGCCGCCTGCGCGTGATCCTCGGTCACCGCCAGCGCCTGAATGTCGTTCACCGTGCCGTCGTTGCATTCCAAAACCAGCGGGTTGACCGTGCAAAGGCCCCGCCCGATCTCGGGGTTTTCTGCAATCGCCCGCCGGATCAGTGCCGTGCTACAGGGGCCGACGCCAAAGGTGTTGGTGAGCAGGATCGGCGTCTCGATCTGACCCAGTTCGGCCAGTTGTATCAGGCCCGCGCTTTTGCCGAAACCGTTCAACACGGCGACGCCCGCAGGCACAGGATTGCGGAAAAGATCACCTTCATGCGGCAGAACCGCCGTCACCCCGGAGCAAAGCCCCTCCCCGCGTAGGTCTTGGCTGCCCACGCGCACCCCCGCGACATCGCAGATGGTATTTTGTGGCGCCGTGGGCAGGGTCCACCAGTTCTTGCTGTCGATCGTATTGCGCATTTTGCCTTCGAGAGTTTGGGGTGCCGTTGGTGCGTCAATCCGCACCGAAAAGATCGCGGGTGAAGACCTTGTCGGGGACATCTGCCAGATCTGGGTGATTGCGGTTGGCCACGATCACATCCACGCGCGTCTTGAACGCCTCTAGATCGCGGGTGACTTCGGATCCGAAGAAGCGTTCCTCTTGCAATACGGGCTCATAAACGATCACCTCGATGCCCTTGGCCTTGAGCCGCTTCATGATGCCTTGGACCGAGCTTTGCCGGAAATTGTCCGACCGGGCCTTCATCACCAACCGGTAGATGCCCACCCGCTGAGGGCCAAGCGCCAGAATCTGCTCCGAGACGAAATCCTTGCGGGTGCGGTTTGCCTCGACCACGGCGTTGATCAGGTTTTGCGGGACGTCAGAGTAATTGGCCAGCAACTGCTTGGAATCCTTTGGCAAACAGTAACCGCCATAGCCGAAGGACGGGTTATTGTAATGCCCACCGATGCGCGGGTCGAGGCAGACACCGTCAATGATCTGCCGCGTGTCCAACCCATTGGTCAACGCGTAGCTGTCCAACTCATTGAAATAGGCCACCCGCATGGCAAGGAAGGTATTGGCGAAGAGCTTGACCGCCTCTGCCTCGGACGCACCGGTAAAGAGCATGGGAATGTCGTCGTCGATTGCCCCCTCGGCCAGCAATTCCGCAAAGCGCCGGGCCCGCGGGCTGTCTTCGCCGACGACGACGCGCGAGGGGTGGAGGTTGTCGTAGAGCGCGCGGCCCTCGCGCAGGAATTCCGGGCTGAAGATGACTTGGTCGCTGTTCACCTTGGCGGAGAGGCCCGCAGTATAGCCCACCGGGACGGTGGATTTGATGACGATGGTGGCCGTTTTCGTGACCGCCAAGACATCCCGCACCACCGCCTCAACACTGGAGGTGTCGAAGACATTGGTGCGTGGGTCATAGTTGGTCGGCGTGGCGATGAGCACATAATCAGCGTTGCGATATGCCGCCTCGGCATCGGTCGTGGCCCCGAGGGTGAGGGGCTTTTCCGCGAGATATTGCTCGATCTCAGGATCGACGATTGGCGCGCGGCGGGCATTCACCTGCGCCACCCGTTCTGCGTTCAAATCGACCGCCGTCACGTTGTTGTGCTGCGCCAGCAGCACCGCATTCGAAAGCCCGACGTAGCCGATACCGACAACGGCGATCTTGGTCTTGGACATAAGCGTGGGCCTTTCTTGCGCGGCGTGGCGTGATATTAAACTGCGGCTTTCGTTTTGAAAAGGCACCGCCTGACAGGGAGTTAGGGCGGTTTGGCGAAAGTGAAGGCCGCAGCGCGAACCTTTCGCCCGTGTCGTGCGATGTGGCAGAACCGCCGCTTGTTGCGCGTGGCCCGAACGGTGGGTTGTCAGGCTGGCAAGACTTCCTTCTCACAGTCTCAGGCGACCCATAACGCGGAGAGCCCCGATGCCCGACACCTCTGAGCGCCTATCCCTGCCCTATTTGATGCCCGCACAGGCGCAAAAACATGTGACCCATAACGAAGCGCTGCAACGGCTCGATCTTCTGGTGCAGCTTGCAGTCGAAGGCTTTGACGCCAACACGCCGCCCGCCCTGCCGCAGGCGGGGGAGATTTACGCCCTCGGTGATGCGCCGACAGAGGTTTGGGCGGGTCATCCCGGTGAACTCGCCGCGTGGGTCGGAGAGACCTGGCAGTTCACCGCCCCGCAAGACGGCTGGGTCGCCTTAGATAAATCGACCGGGATTCTGCACCGTTGGGGGGCTGGGGCTTGGACCGAGGTCGCGCCTCCCGAGCTGGCGAACCTCCCCGGGCTGGGGGTTAATACGGATCATGACAGTGGCAATCGCTTGTCGGTCTCCTCCCCGGCGAGCCTGTTTACCCACGAAGGGGCGGGGCATCAGCTAAAGCTCAACAAGGCCAGCGCCGCCGATACCGCGAGCCTGCTGTTCCAAACCGATTGGTCTGGCCGTGCCGAGATGGGCACGGCGGGGCAGGATGATTTCGCCATCAAGGTCAGCGCCGATGGCAGCAGTTGGACCACCGCACTGGCCTTTGACGCAGCGAGCGGCATCGCTTCAGGCGCGGCGCTGACACAGGGCGTGGGTGATGCGACCGTAGGCCGTTTGCTGCGGGTCGGGGATTTCGGCATCGGCGCTGACGCAGGGCCGCTGGTGACGGACCTCGACACGCATGATCTTTCTGGCAGTTTTTCAAGCTATGGCGGCGCCCATGCGCAGGCGCCTGCCGGGGCCAACCCTTTCCCGGCCCTGAATGGGGTCTTCGGCCTGCTCTGCGGCAATAGCACCTTAGGCGGGCAGAGCGCCTATCTGTGGCAGATCGCCTTGGGGATCGACACGCCGGGTCTGGCCTTTCGTGTCCGGGCGACGGGGACATGGGGCGCGTGGCAGCCCATTTGGTCCGGCGCGAATACGACCGTGGATGCCAATGGGTTCATCAAGGAAGCCAGCCCGATCGTGCGCCTGTTCCGCGATGGCAGTGAAGAGCCTGCGGTGCCTTTGGGTGCAGGGTTCGAACGGATCGGGCTTGGCCATTACCGATTGTCGAATGTGCCGCCGCTCGCCAGCCGCGGTTGGCAGATCGAAGCGCCGCAGGATGCGAATGGCAATCGGCTGGTTCATGTCGCGTGCAGCTATGATGCGGGGACGCTCGATATCCGCACCCGCGAGGTGATCTGGCAGGACGGCTGGGCGGGCGGCGCGCCGCGGGATATTCCCGAAGGCCGCTGGGTCGACCTGCGGTTCGACATGGACTGAGGGGAAATGGCCGGGTGGCCGTTAAATGATGCCGCGCAACTGCTCGACCTCATAATTGCCACCGCATAGCAGAACGACAGAGGTCTGGCCCGCGTAGTTCCGCGGCCCTGCCAGATAGGCCGCCAGCGCCAAAGCGGCGGCCCCTTCGACCAGCAAGTTCTCTTCCCAAGCCAACACTTTTAACGCTTCGGCGATCTGATCCTCGTCGCAATGGACGATCTCGTCAATCACCGCGCTTGCGAGCGGCAGGGTCATCGAGCCAGCATCGACCCCGCCCGCCACGCCATCGGCCAGCGTGTCGAGATGTTCCGTTTCGACGATCTTGCCCGCTTTGATCGACGCGGCCAGCGCGCAGCTATTCGCGGCACTCACACCGATCACGCGGGTCTGCGGCGAGAATTCCTTGATCACCGATCCCATGCCCGAGATCAGCCCACCGCCGCCCATCGAGACGAAGACATTGTCGATGCCTTCGATCTGGTCGAGCAGTTCCAGCGCGGCGGTGCCCTGCCCCGCGATTACCTCGGCATCGTTGTAGGGTGAGATATAGGTATAGCCCTCTCCCTCAGCCAAACTCTGCGCATGCAGCTCTGAGACCGAGGCATCGGCCCCATGGATCACGACCCTCGTGCCGTAGCTTTCGATGATCTTGCGTTTCTTGGCGACGACGGTTTCGGGCAGCACCACGATCAACTCATGCCCCGTGGTCTGGGCCGCAAGCGAACAGGCGATGCCGTGGTTGCCGGAGGATGCGGTGATGACAGGCCGGTCGAGCGGCACCGTCGTCAGCTTTGCACTGGCGCCGCGCAGTTTGAATGACCCGGTATGTTGGAAGTTCTCGGTCTTGTAGAACAGCCGCGAGCCCTCTGCCATTGGCAAGCGGGAGGCGATCACCGGGGTGCGGTAAACCGCGCCCGCGATCTTGCGATGAACCACGCAGGAACGCGCGGCGCTTTGGGCGATCAGGTCTGAGGCTGACGGCATGATGGGCTCCATCTAGCTTGACTGTGCTGCACCGTGACGCGCGAGGAAAGCGGAGACACGCGCCAATCCGTCGCGCAAGTCCGCCGTCGAATTGGCGAAACCGATGCGCAGCCAGCCCTCCATGTCCATGGCGCTGCCGGGGGTGAAGAGGACGCCCTCTTCCTCCAGTAGCTGCGTGCAGAAATCGCGGGAGGGCAGCGGCAGGTCGTATTTCAGCAGCGCCGTGGTGCCCGCTTGCGGCTTCACCCATGAGATCAACGGCTCGGCCTCGACCCAATCCGACAGGATCGCGAGGTTCTCGCGGGTGATCCGATGCGCGCGGTCGAGGATCTGGGCGCGGTTTTCGAGGGCGAGGGCCGCGAAATACTCATCAATCCGCCCAACGGAGATCGTGTTGTAATCGCGGTGGATCATGATGTCTTCCAGCAGGGCCTTCGGCCCCGCGACCCAGCCCACGCGCAGCCCGGCCAGCGAATAGGCCTTGGACATCCCCGCCGTGCTGATGCCCCGCTCGTACAAATCGCAGATCGAGGCGGTATAGCCGTTCCCCGCCTGATCGGTGCCGCGATAGACCTCATCGCAGAGCACCCATGCGCCGCTGCCGCGCGCGATCTCGGCAATCTCAGCCAGCATCGCGCGATCCATCAGCGCGCCGGTCGGGTTGTTGGGGTTGTTGGTGGCAATCATCCGCGTGTCGGGCCGCATCATCGCGCGCAGCTCGTCAAGGTCGGGCAGGAAGCCGTTCTCGGGGCGCAGATGCAGCAGTTCGACCTCGGCGCCGATGCTTTCGGGGATCGAGTAATGCTGCTGGTAGGTCGGCACGATGGCGATGACATGATCGCCGCGGCTAACCAGCGTCTGATGAACCAGCGCATTGGCCCCGATGGTGCCGTGGGTGGTCAGCACGTTCTCGCGGGACTGGGTCTCGTAGAGCCCCGTCACCGCGTCGCGCAGCCGGTCCGAGCCCTCGATCGCGCCATAGCCCATGCGCATGCCGCGCAACTCGCCCAGCACGGAATTGTCGACGCCCGCCATGTCGATCAGCTCACCCAAGGTGATCGAGTCCACGCAGGTCTCGGCGAGGTTGTAGCGGCAGTGGTTCTCGAATTCGTTCATCCACATCTCGACGCCGAAGGTCTTGATATGCATTGTTTTTCCTTTCGTGTCAGCTCTCAGTCAGCGCGGCGAAGAGCCGGCGGAGGAATTGCGGCGTGGCGGTCGGCGCGAGCCAGCGCATCACCGCGACGATTTCCTGCTCGGGCGCGATCCAGATCGTATGGCCGCCCGCGCCCTGCGCGCTGAAGGCGGTATCGGGCAGTTTCGGATCGGCTTCCGCCCCGCGGTTCAGCCACCACAGGAAGCCGTATTTGTCGAGCGTCGGCGTGGGCGTCAGGGACCGCTGCATCCAGTCCACGGGCAGAATTTGTTCGCCGTTCCACGCGCCGTTCTGGCAGATGAACTGGCCGAATTTTGCGTGATCCTCGGCAGAAATGAAAAGCCCGCCGCCCCAATGCCCGCCGCCGGTGACCGATTGCATCCGGGTGCCATCCACCTCGACCCATGAGGTCGAATAACCCTCCCATCGCCAGTCAGCGGAGGCCCCGATCGGATCAATGATCCTTTCGCGCAGCACCTCGGGCAAGGGCCGGCGGAAGCGCATCATCAGCGCATAGGCCAGCGCGTTCACCCGCACGTCGTTGTACTCATAGTGGCTGCCCGGTTCGCCGACCGCGCGCAGCTGCCCCTTGCGGCTGTTGTCGGCGCCGGGGCCGATTTGGCGGTAGTGGTCGACCTGATCGTCCTTGCCGAAAATCTCGCCCCGCCATTCGCTGTTCATCTGCAGCAGATGCCGCCAAGTGATGCGTCCGTTGTGATCGCCCGCGAAATGCGGCCCCGGCACGCTGTCGCCCACGGGCGCGTCGAGGTCATCGATCAGCCCGTCCTTCACCGCCAGCCCCGCCAGCACCGACAGGTAGCTCTTGGCGATGGAGAAGGTCATATCGGCGCGTGTCGTATCACCCCAATCGGCCACGCGCTGGCCGCGGTGCAGGATCACCCCGGCAGGGCCGCCGCGCGGTTTGACGGGGCCCACGATCTCGGTCCAAGGGCCGCTTTCGTTCCACTCGCGGTTGCCGACATAGGCTCCATCGGCATGGTACATCGAGCGGGGCCAGTCGGTCTCATGCGCTTGCGCATGGTCGACGACGGCTTGCAAGGCGGGGGTGGCGGCGAATGTCATGGGGGCTCCTCGGGGCTTCGGGCGAACATTTCCCAAGGGGGGCGGAATTGTAAACCGGTTAAATGTCTCCTGCGCCCTCAATCGCCGATGTCGGGATAGACCTGAGAGCGTTTGACCACGCCGTAGACAAAACTGGTGTCGATCGACCCGATGCCGCCGATGGGATGCAGCCGCGCGCGCACGAAGCGTTCATAGTCCTCGAGATCGCCCACCACGACGCGCAGCAGGTAGTCCGACAGCCCGCTCATCACGAAACATTCCAGCACCTCGGGGATCGCCTTGATCTGGTTCTCGAAGCGCTGCACCGTGCCCTCGTCGTGACCGTCCAGCGTCACGCGCACCATGACCGTCACCGGCAGCCCGTAGGCCTTGGCGTCGACCTCCACGCTGTAGCCGCGGATCGCGCCGTTTTTCTCCAGCGCGCGCAGACGCCGCAGGCAGGGCGAGGGCGACAGGCCAACTTCATCCGCCAGATCGAGGTTGGTCATCCGGCCATTGCGTTGCAGCGCGCGGATGATCCGGCGGTCGGTGGCGTCCAATCGGGGCGTTTGGGGCATGATATGCCAAATCTCCTTAAATTTGAGCATATATTAGCAACCAAATGCCTTTCAAGCCATCGGATCATGCCCTCAAATTCAGACAGGGGCCAGCCATGACCGAGAACCAGAAATCCTTTGCCACCCGCGCCATCCACCACGGCTATGACGCGCAGGACGAACAGGGCGCGCTGAACCCGCCCATCTACATGAGCTCGACCTTCACCTTCGAGACTGCCGAAGCCGGCGGCGACATGTTCGCGGGCGAGCGCGAAGGGCATTTCTACACCCGCATCAGCAACCCGACGCTGGACCATCTGGAAAAGCGCATCGCCAACCTCGAAGGGGCCGAGGCCGGGCTTGCCACCGCTTCGGGCATGGGGGCGATCACCTCGACGCTCTGGACCTTCCTGCAGGCGGGCGACGAGATCATCATCGACAAAACGCTTTATGGCTGCACCTTTGCTTTCATGACCCACGGGTTGCCGCGCTTTGGCGTCAAGGTGACGCTGGTCGACATGACCGAGCCTGCAAACCTCGCCGAGGTGATCAGCGACCAGACCAAGGTGGTCTATTTCGAGACCCCCGCGAACCCCAACAACCGGCTGGTGGACATCGCCGCCATCTCAGACATCGCGCATCGCGCGGGCGCCAAGGTGGTGGTCGACAACACCTATGCCACGCCGGTCATCACCCGGCCCATCGAACATGGCGCCGACATCGTGCTGCATTCGGCGACGAAGTTCCTTTCCGGCCATGGCGACGTGGTCGCGGGCCTCGTGGTGGGCAATGCCGAGGACATGATGCAGGTGCGGCTCGTGGGTCTGAAAGACATGACCGGCGCGGTGATGTCGCCGCTCACCGCCATGCTGCTGCTGCGCGGGATCAAGACGTTGGAGCTGCGCATGAAGCGTCACTGTGCCACCGCCGCCAAGGTCGCCGAGGCGCTGGAGCAGCACCCGGCGGTGCTGCATGTCGCCTACCCGGGGCTGGCAAGCTTCCCTCAGGCCGAGCTTGCGCGGCGGCAGATGGGCAACTTCGGCGGCATGATCCCCTTCGAGGTCAAGGGCGGCAAGGCGGGCGGCATCGCTTTCATGAACCGGCTGAACCTCATTCAGCGCGCGGTGAGCCTTGGCGATGCGGAGAGCCTGATCCAGCATCCCGCCAGCATGACCCATTCCACCTATTCCCCCGAGGAACGCGCCGAACACGGCATCGCCGAGGGGTTGGTGCGGCTTTCGGTCGGGCTGGAATCGGCGGAAGACATCATTGATGACCTTTACGCCGCGCTCGGGGCGCATAACATGCAAGCGGCCTGATCCGGCACGAACCGGACCAGTCGCGGGTGGTGTCGAGGAGGGCACCGCCCGAGGGATCCTCAGAATGAAAGACCTGCCATGACCGCTCTCGCCCCTGAACAGCTGAAGACCATCGAACAACGTCTCCTGTGGCTGTCGCACTGGATGATCCACAACGCGAACCACATTCGGCCCAAGGTCGACGGCATCAAAGTGGGCGGGCATCAGGCGTCTTCGGCCTCGATGGTGTCGATCATGACGGCGCTTTACTTCAGTGCCCTGCGGCCCGAGGACCGGGTGGCGGTAAAGCCGCATGCCTCGCCGATCTTCCATGCGATGCAATACCTGATGGGCAACCAGACCCGCGAGAAGATGGAGGATTTCCGCGGGTTCCAAGGCGTGCAGAGCTACCCCAGCCGCACCAAAGACGTGGATGACGTGGATTTCTCCACCGGGTCGGTCGGGCTTGGGGTGGCGGTGACCTCCTTCGCCTCGCTGGTGCAGGACTACATCACCGCGAAAGACTGGGGCGGGGACGTTGATCTGGGCCGCATGGTGGCGCTGGTCGGCGATGCCGAACTCGACGAGGGCAATATCTACGAGGCGCTGCAAGAGGGCTGGAAGAACGACCTGCGCAACACCTGGTGGATCATCGACTACAACCGCCAGTCGCTCGACGGGGTGGTGCGCGAGGGGCTGTTCAAACGCATCGAGCAGATTTTCGACGCCTTCGGCTGGGACGTGGTGAAGGTGAAATACGGCGCTTTGCAGCGCGCTGCCTTTGACGAGCCGGGCGGCGACAAGCTGCGCGACTGGATCGACAATTGCCCCAACCAGCTCTACTCGGCGCTGACCTATCAGGGTGGCGCGGTCTGGCGCGAGCGGCTGATGGAGGCGCTTGGCGATCAGGGTGATGTCACGGCGCTCATCGACGCGCGCAGCGATGACGAACTAGCCGAGCTGATGGAAAACCTCGGCGGCAACTGTGTTGAGACCATGGCCGAGACCTTCGCCGCCATCGACCACGACCGCCCGGTCTGCTTCCTCGCCTATACCATCAAGGGGTGGGGCACACCGATTGCGGGGCACAAGGACAACCACGGCGGTCTGATGACCAAAAGCCAGATGGCCGACTGGCAGAAACACATGGGCGTGGCCGAGGGGGAGGAATGGGAGCCTTTCGCCACCATCGAGAACCCGCAAGCGTTGCAAGCGGCACTCGACCGCGTGCCCTTCTTCGCCAAGGGCCGCCGCCGCTACAATGACACGACACTGCCGGTACCGCAGATCGAACTGTCGAGCGACCGCGAAATCTCCACGCAGATGGCCTTCGGCAAGATCCTCGACGATCTGTCGAAGGGCGACAGCGATCTCGCCTCCCGCATCGTGACCATGTCGCCGGACGTGACCGGCACCACGAACCTTGGGCCATGGGTGAACCGGCGCAAACTCTTCGCGCGCAGCGAACAGGCCGACACTTTCATCAACGAGAAGATCCCCTCCACCGCGAAATGGGAATTCACGCCCGAGGGCCAGCATATCGAGTTGGGCATCGCCGAAATGAACCTCTTTCTGCTTTTGGGCGCGGCGGGCCTGTCGCATTCGCTCTTCGGCAAACGGGTCATTCCCATCGGCACGGTCTACGACCCCTTCGTCGCGCGCGCCTTGGACGCGCTGAACTACGCCTGCTACCAAGACGCGCGCTTCATGATCGTCGGCACCCCCTCGGGCGTGACGTTGGCGCCCGAAGGCGGGGCGCATCAATCGATCGGCACGCCGCTCATCGGGATGAGCCAGGACGGGCTGGCGAGCTTTGAGCCGGCCTTCGCCGATGAGCTAGCCGTCATCATGCAATGGGCCTTCGACTACCTGCAACGCGACGGCGAAGGCGACCCGGACGAGCGCACTTGGCTGCGGGATGAGACCGGAGGTTCGGTCTATCTGAGGCTGACCACGAACCCCATCGAGCAGCCCGGCAAACGCGTCGACGAGGACTTCCGCCAAGGCGCCATCGACGGAGCCTATTGGTTGCGCAAGCCGGGGCCGAACTGCGATGTGGTGATCGCCTACCAAGGCGCCGTAGCACCCGAAGCGATCAAGGCCGCGGGTAGCATCGCCGAAGGCCGCCGCGACGTGGGTGTGTTGGCGGTGACCTCCGCCGACCGGCTGAATGCCGGCTGGACCGCGGCACAGCGCGCCCGGGCGCGCGGCAATCACGCGGCGCAGAGTCATATCGAAACGCTGTTAGGTCAGCTGCCGCGCGACTGCAAGCTGGTGACGGTGATCGACGGCCATCCGGCGACGCTGTCCTGGCTGGGCGCGGTCGTGGGCCATCAGACGGTGCCGCTCGGGGTCGAGCATTTTGGCCAGACCGGCACCATCGCCGACCTCTACCGGCATTTCGGCATCGACGCGCGCTCGATCGTGGAAAAGGTGCAGGGCCTGACCCCGGGCCGCCAGATGTTGCACCGGGTAGCGGGCTAAGGTTCGAAGGGGGGGGGGCAAACTGCCCCCCTCATCACCTGCCGAACTTGGCTTCCAGATAGGCCAGATAGGCCGTCGGGTCGTAGGCCCCGGCCCCGATCCCCGCGAGGATCTCGGCCCGGCTGCGCGACCGACCATGCTGCCAGACCAGATCGCCCAATGCCGCGTGAAGCGGCGCGTAGTCGCCCGCCGTCACGCCCGCGCGCACCTCGGGCTGCGTGGCATCCAGATGCGCCATGATCTGCGCGGCGGTCGAATTGCCCACGGTATAAGTCGGGAAGGAGCCGATGTAGCCGTGCGACCAATGCACGTCCTGCAGACAGCCCGCGCCGTTGTCCGGCACCTCCAGCCCCAGATCCTCGCGCATCGCCGCGTTCCACGCCTCGGGAACGTCGGCGACCTTCAGCGAGCCGTCCACCAGCGCCATCTCGATCTTCACCCGCAGCATGACATGCAGATCATAGGTCAGCTCGTCCGCCTCGACCCGGGTGAGGCCGGGGGAGACGCGGTTGATGGCGGCGACGAATTCCTCTTCGCTCACGTCGCCGAGCTGCTCGGGGAAGGTGTCGCGCAGGCGCCCGTAATGCACTGCCCAGAAGGCGGGCGACCGGCCGATGTGGTTTTCCAGCAGGCGCGACTGGCTTTCGTGCATCCCGAAACTGGTGCCCGCCACGGCATAGAGCCCGATCATGTCGGTCGCATGCGCCCCGCGCGTGAGCGCCGGATCGGCGCCCATCTCGTAGAGCGCATGGCCCGCCTCGTGGATCGTGCCGAAGATCGACATTGGCAGGTAGTTCGGGTTCCAGCGCGAGGTGATCCGCACGTCGTTGCGGGTCATGGAGATCTCGAAAGGATGCACCGCCGTATCGAGACGCCCGCGGTCCATGTCATAGCCCAGGGCCTCGGCGATATAGGCGCAGAAGGCCTGCTGGCCGGCGACGGGATAGTCGCGGAACAGGAAATCGCTGCGCGGCGCGGGCCGGGCAAACGCCGCGTCGAGGATCGGGCGGATGCCGTCGCGGAGCTGGTCGAAGAACCGGGTGAGCTGCACCGCGGTGGCGCCGGGCTCGAAAACATCGGCCATTGGATCGTAGGGGTGGCCGTCATGGCCGAGCGCCTCAGCCTTCTCGCGCGCCAGATCGACGATGCTTTGAAGATGCGGCTGGAACAGGGCGAAATCGCCGGTGCGGCGGGCCTCGGTCCAGGCGGCGCCGGCGGTGATCGATTGCTCGGCCTGTCGGCGCAGCAGGGCGGCGGGGATGCGGGCGTGATGGGTGCGCGCCTCCTGCACCGATTGCGCGGCGCGGCGCTCGATCTCGGGCGCGTCGCTCTTGAGCACGGCTTCGGCGGCCTTGCCCATCTCGGGGTCGAGGATCATCTCACGCGCGATGCCCATCAAGGTGGCGATCTGGTGGCCGCGCGTCTCGGCCCCGCCCTTGGGCATCATCACCCGCGCGTCCCAGTTCAGCAGGTTTACCGAGACGAGCACGTCGTTCAGCCGCCCCACGCGGTCGGTCAGGGTCAGGCTCATGCGGCGGCTCCTGTTTCGGCGCCGGTGCCCCCGTCATGCAGGTGGCAGGCGACGCTGCGGTTGTCTTTCGGGTTCACGAGGCGCGGCACCTCGGTTTTGCAGCGCGGCCCTGCAAGCGGGCAGCGCGGATGGAAAGCGCAGCCCTTGGGCGGGTTGATCGGCGAGGGGATCTCGCCTTTGATCGGGTGGAAGTGGGCGCGCCCGGTGCCGAGGGTCGGCACGGAGGCAAAGAGCGCCTCGGTATAAGGATGCAGCGGCTTGGCGTAGAGTTCATCCGCCGGCGCGGTCTCGACCACGCGGCCGAGGTACATGATCGCCACCCGGTCGCAAACGTGACGCACGACCGACAGGTCATGGCTGATGAACAGCGCCGTGAGGTCGAGCTCGCGCCGCAGCTTCATGAAGAGGTTCAACACCTGCGCCTGGATGGAGACGTCGAGCGAGGCCACGGCTTCGTCCAGCACCAGAAGCTCGGGCTGCATGGCGAGCGCGCGGGCGATGGCGACGCGCTGGCGCTGCCCGCCGGAGAACTGGTGCGGCAGGCGGTTGGCATAGGCGCCCTCCAGGCCGACCTGCTCCAGCAGGCTGCGCACCCGTTCCTGCACCTCACGCGCCGGGATCAGCCCGTGGATGCGCGGGCCTTCTGCGATTATTTCGCCCACCTTCATGCGGGGGTTGAGGCTCGCGAAAGGGTCCTGGTGGATCATCTGCACGCGGGTCGTGAGCTTGTCGACATTGCCGCGATGGTCGCGCGCCACCGGCTGGCCTTCGAGCGTCACCGTGCCCTCACTCGGCGCATAGATGCCCGAGACGACGCGCCCCAAGGTGGACTTGCCGCAGCCGCTCTCACCGACGATGCCCAGCACCTCGCCGCGCGGAACGCTTAAATTGACGTCGTTCACGGCATGGACGGTCTGGGTGGAGTCGCGCCCCGACAGGCGGTCCAGCCCCCGGACCACCAGCCCCGGCTTGCGGGTGAACCGTTTGGAGACGCCCTCGATTTTCAGAATGGGATCGGTCATGTCGCCTCGATCGGATGGTGGCACAGGACGGAATGTGCCTCGGTTCCAGTGTTGGGTGGGAGCGTCGCGCAGATGTCCGTGGCGCGCGGGCAGCGTGGGCGGAACGGGCAGCCCGAGGGCAGGTTCGCGAGCTGCGGGGTCGAGCCCGGGATCTGCGGCAGGTCGCGGCCCGGTTCGTGCAGGCCGGGGACCGAGTCGATCAACCCGCGCGTATAGGGGTGACGCGGGTGAGCGATAACCTCCTCCGCCGTGCCGCTTTCGACGATCCGACCCGCGTACATCACCGCGATATCGTCGGCGAGCGAAGAGACCACGGCGAGGTCATGGGTGACCCAGACGATGGCGGTGCCGGTCTCATCCGCCAGACGCCGCACTTCGGCAAGGATCTGACCTTGGATCGAGACGTCGAGCGCGGTGGTCGGCTCATCGGCGAGGATCACGGCAGGCCGGTGCAGCAGGGCCGTGGCAATCGCCACGCGCTGACGCATGCCGCCAGAGAGCTGGTGCGGATAGGCTTGCAGCCGCTCGGCGGGGGCCGGGATGCCGACGATCTCAAGCGCCTCGCGGGCCCGCTCCCATGCGGCGGCCTTGCTGACCTTGTCGTGCACGCGCACCGCCATGGCCATCTGGTCGCCCACCCGCAGCACCGGGTTGAGGGTCATCATCGGGTCCTGAAACACCATCGAGATGTTGCGGCCGCGCATTTGGCGTCGGCCCTCGGCGCTGAGGCTGCGCATATCGGTGCCCTGCACCAGAACCTCGCCTGCGGTGATCCGGCCGGGTGCGTGGATGAGCCCCATGATCGAAAACCCGGTGACGCTCTTGCCCGAGCCGCTTTCTCCCACCAGCCCGAGGATGCGCCCCGGCTGGACCGAAAAGCTCACGTCATTGACGGCGGTGACGGCCCCCTTGCGGGTGCTGAATTGCGTGGTCAGTCCCCTGACCTCCAGTGCGGCGCTCATCGGCTGTTCCTCGGGTCGAGCACCTTGCGGACCTGATCGCCCACGAGGTTGATTGCGACAACGGTCACCATCAGTGCCAATCCGGGATAGATCGACAGCCAGTAGCGGTCCGAATGGATGTATTTGAACCCGTTGGAGATCAGCGATCCCAACGAAGGTTCAGTGAGCGGCAGGCCCACGCCGAGGAAGGACAGCGTCGCCTCCAGCGCGATCGCGCTCGCCACCTGCACCGTCGCCACGACGATGAGCGGCGGCAGCACGTTGGGCAGCAGGTGCCGGAACAGCACCCGGCGGGTCGGCAGCGGGGTGGAGCGCGCGGCCTCGATATAGTCCTTGCCGCGTTCGACCTTGGCCGCGCCATGGGTGGTGCGCGCGAAATAGGCATATTGCGCGACAACGAGGGCGAGGATGATCTGACCGATCCCCTGCCCCAGCATCGCCACCAGCACCAATGCCAACAGGATCGCGGGCATCGACAGTTGCAGATCGACGATCCGCATCAAGAGCGCCTCGATCCGACCTCCGAAATAGGCCGCCGTGAGACCCACGGCGATGCCCACCAGCAGCGCCAGCGCTCCCGCCGACAGGCCGATCACGAAGCTGGTGCGCAGCCCGTAGAAGATGGCCGAGAGCATGTCGCGGCCCGCGTTGTCGGTGCCCAGCAGATGGACGTAGCCGCCCGATCCTTCGGTGCCCGGGCGCAGGAAGGCGTCGAGCCAATCGAGCGCGGCCATGTCATAGGGGTCCTGCGGCGAGACCAGCGGCGCGCCGAAGGAGAGGAACAGAAGCAAGGCAATCACGGTGAGCGCGCCCACGGCGACCCAGCTTTCGCGGAAGTCCGACCAGAAGTTGCGCAGCCGCTCGGCGCGCGTCTCCACCGGCGGGGCCGAGGGCACGGCCATGGTGTTTTCAGCGACGATCTCGGGCATCATGCGCCTCCTTTCAGGCGGACCCGCGGGTCCAGACGGGCGTAGACCAGATCAACCACGAGGTTGATGAGGACAAAGAGGATCACGACCATGATAAGGTAAGAGACCATCACCGGCCGGTCGAGTTGCAGGATCGAGTCGATGATCAGCTTGCCAACGCCGGGCCAGTTGAACACGCTCTCGGTCACCACCGCGAAGGCCAGCGTCGAGCCGAGCTCGAGCCCCAGCACCGTGACGATTGGGATCGAGATGTTGCGCAGGATGTGGCGGAATACGATCTGCCGGTCCGGCAGACCCTGCGCGCGGGCGAACTTGACGTAATCGGTGCCCATGGCCTCGACCATGCCGGCGCGGGTGAGGCGGATCATCAGGCCCATCTTGAACAGCGACAGGTTGATCGCGGGCATGATGACATGGCTCCAGCCATCGGGGGTGAAAAGCGAGGAGGTGATGCCGAAGACCGTCGCCTCGTCGCCGCGCCCGCCCGAGGGCAGCCAGCCAAGCTCGACGGCGAAGCCCATGATCAGCAACATGCCGATCCAGAAGGTCGGCACCGAGAAGCCCAGAACCGACAGCGCCATGATCATCTTGGCGCCAAGGCTCTCGGGACGGTAACCGGCCCAGAGACCGGCGGGAATGCCCACACCCACGGCGATCAGCACCGAGACAAGCACCAGCTCCAGCGTTGCCGGAAAGCGGGAGAACACAAGGTCGACGACAGGGATGTTATAGACCATCGAGTTGCCCAGATCGCCCTGGGCCACGTTCTGGAGGAAGGTCCAGTACTGCACGACCAGCGGTTGATCGAGCCCGTATTGCTCGATCAGCTTCTGGCGGATCTCGGCGGTGGCGCCCGGATCGATCATCACGTCGATCGGATTGCCGATGGCAAAGACGCCGACAAAGACGATCACCGACATGGCAAAGACCACGACAACCGCCTGTGCCAACCGGGTTACAAAATAGCTGAGCATTCGACCTCGCCCATCAGACTTGGAAAATAGAGGCGCCCGCCGGCAAGCAGCGGGCGCCCGGTGCGTTATGCCGCCTTATTCGACCGGGGTGATCGCATAGGCGCGGGTTTCCTGATCGACGCGGGGCGTCATCTCGATGGTGTCGGCATTAGCCGCCCAGACGGTCTGCAAGATCACCGTCGGGATCAGCGCGCGGTCTTCCATCGCGATGAAGGAGGCCTCTTCATAGAGCTTCTTGCGCGCTTCCGGGTCGAGGGTCTGGGCGCCTTCGCCGAAGACCTTGTCGAACTCGGGGTTGGAATAGCCCGCGCGGTTGAAGTTGCCGAAGCCCTTCTCGGGGTCCTTTGTGTGCACCAGCGCGCCGTAGGTATAGGCGGCCTCGCCGGTGAGCGTGCCCCAAGCGGACATGGTCATGGTGTATTCCTCACGCGCGGCGGCGGGGAAGAAGACGGTGCCGTTCAGCGCCTGTGCGTTCACCTTAAGACCCAGACGCGACCACATCTGTGCCAGCGCCTCGCAGACCACGGCATCGCCGGGCACGCGGTTATTGGTGCAGGTGAAATCGATCTCGAAACCCTCGGGGTAGCCGGCCTGGGCCAGCAGTTCCTTGGCTTTCTCGATGTCATATTCGCGCTCGCCCAGTTCCGGGCTGTAGCCAAAGAAACCTTCGGGCATCAGCTGGTTGGCGGGCGTGCCCAGACCTTCGAGCACCACGTTCACGAGCACGTCGCGGTTGATCGCCAGGTCCAGCGCCTTGCGCACGCGCAGATCCTGCAGCGGATTGCCCTCGACCTCTTCGCCGTTGACCTTGATCGGCTGCGGCTCTTCGTCCTTCACCGACGGTGCGATGTTGAGGATATAGACCGAGTCAGACACGAATGTTTCGATGTCGCCATCGTTCTTCATGGCGAGGTAGTCGGATGCGGGCACGTAGTTGATGAGGTCAACCTCACCCGAACGCAGTGCCGCAACGCGCGAAGTGTCCTCGGGGATCTCGCGACGGGTGACGGTTTCCCAAGCGGCCTGACCGCCCCAGTAGTCGTCGAAACGCTCGAGCACCAGATCGCCCTTGGGCTGCCAAGAGACGAAGGTGTAGGGACCGGTGCCGATCGCCTTCTCGCCCGAGTTGAACTCCTCGTTACCCGCTTCCATGCCAGTCTCAGAGGGCACGACGAAGAGACGGGTGAAGTCGTTCGGCAGCGAAGGCGCCATGCCCTTGGTCTTCACGCGCAGAGTATAGTCGTCGACCACTTCGACGCTGTCGACATACTTGGTGTAGAGGGTCATCGGCATCGGGCCGGTCACCTGCGGGATGCGCTCGATCGAGAATTTCGCGTCCTCGGCGGTGAAGTCGGTGCCATCATGGAATTTCACGCCTTCGCGCATCTTGAATTCCCATGTGGTGTCGTCGATCGGCTCCCAGCTGACGGCGAGGCCGGGCTTCAACTGCAGCTTCTCGTCGACGTCGACCAGCGTGTCGAAGACATGGCGCAGGGCTTCGGCTTGCGAGCCCAAGGTCGACCAATGCGGGTCAATCGAATCCGGGCCGGCGCGCAGGCCGATCACCAGATCGGCGGCCATCGCTGCTGGCGCGGCAGCGATCAGCGCCAGTGCGGCGACGGCGGATTTCAGGGTAAGCTTCTTCATTGGTCAAAACCTCCATGTGTTATATCTTGCAGTTACACTAGACAGCTATAATTGTGACGGTCAACACAAATATGTAACATTGCAATCTTTTCCTGCCGTATAAGCCCAATATATAAGCTTGTCGCGCCACGGCTTTTGAGGCAGTGTTACAAACATGAGTGACAAACAGGCAAAATTTGAACGGGCAATGGATCGAATCGTACAGGCGATGGATCGCAGCTCGTCCGTATCTCTTTCCGTTCAGCTCCGCGGAGCGCTGGAATTCGGGATTGCGTCGGGCGAATTGCCCTCCGACGCGCGCCTGCCCTCGGTCCGCGCTTTGGCCGCACGGATGAAGATTTCCCCGGTCACGGTCAGTAATGTCTACGCCGCGCTGCAATCCTCGGGGTTGGTCGAGGGGCGTGTCGGCTCGGGTACATTCGTCAGCGGCGGTGGCAGCCGCGCCCACGACGGGCGCTTTCGTCAGCTTGATCAACAGATCGCTGAACTGTTGAGCCTCGCGAAATCCTGTGGCGTCAGCGCGTCGGAACTGGCTGTGCGCATTTCCATGGCCAGCAGCGCCAGCCCGCGCCCGCTGCGCATTCTGATGGTCGGCAATTTCATCGACGCGACCCGCGCTTATGCCGATGAACTGCGCCAGCATCTGCCCGAGGGCGATGAGATCGACGCCGCCGTTCTGGATGAGATCTCACCCAATCCGCCCAAGGACATCGACCTGATTATCGCGCCCAAAACTCTGCTGTCCAAAACGCGAGAAATCTTGCCGAATGTCGAGGTGCTGGGCCTGACGCTCATCCCCAACGAGGCGACCCGCGTGGCGCTGGCTTCGATCCCGCCTGACGCCAAGACGCTCGCTTACTCCTATTTTCCCGGCTTCGTTACGATCATGAAAGCGGGCATCCTGCGGTTTGCCCCCCATGTCACGCAGTTGACCATGAAGGTTCGTGACGAGAATGGCCTGTCATCGGCCATGCGCGAGGCAGATGTGGTCATCTATGCCACCGGTGCCGACTACCTTCGTGGCGCGTTGCGCCCCGAGCAGACCGCTTTTGAATACCGTCACACCCCAGACGTGCACGCCATCCGTTCAGAAATCCTGCCCGCCATTGAGACATGCCGGGCCTCTCTCAAATCCGCAAAGGCCGCCGAAGAATGAAGATATCCGAAAGCAATTGGTTCGAGATCGAAGAATACCTCAAGACCGACGACCGCTGCGTCCTCCCCTTGGGCAGCACCGAGCAGCACGCCTACCTCAGCCTCTCGGTCGATTCGATCCTATCGGAAAAGGTCGCCGCCGATGCCGCCGAACCTCTGGGCGTGCCGGTGTTTCCGGCCGTGGCCTACGGTCTGACGCCCTATTTCATGGGTTTCCCCGGCTCGGTCTCGCTGAAGCTTTCGACCTATGCGGCGCTTTTGCGCGACATCCTCGACAGCCTCTATGCCACCGGCTTCCGCCGCGTGCTGATCGTCAACGGTCACGGCGGCAACAGCCCGGTCCAGCCCGTCACGATGGAGTGGATGGAGGCCAACGAAGGCGCCCGCTGCCGCTTCCACGACTGGTGGCGCGCGCCCGAGACGTGGAACTGCGTGCAGGAGATCGACCCCGTCGCCTCCCACGCCTCCTGGATGGAGAACTTCCCCTGGACCCGCCTGCCCGGCCGCGAACTGCCGGACGAGCAAAAACCCTTCGTCGACTTCGACCGCCTGCGCGACCGCAACGCTGCCGGCGTGCGTGCGCTCATCGGAGACGGCAACTACGGCGGCGTCTACCAGAAGCCGGACGCAGATACCGACCGGCTGTGGGAGATCGCCGTGCGCGAGACCCGCGCGCAGCTCGAGGGGGATTGGGCATGAGCGAGACCCCGATCCTGATCTGGGGCGCCGGTGCCATCGGCGGCATCCTCGGCGCCTATTTCGCCCGCGCGGGTCATGTCGTGCATATGGTCGATGTCGTGGAAGAGCATGTCGAAGCCATGCGCAGCAGCGGACTGCGCATTGAAGGCCCGGTCGAAGCATTTACTCAAGTCCTCCCGGCCAGCACGCCGGACGAACTGACTGGCCAATACGACCGCATTTTCCTCTGCGTGAAGGCGCACCACACCGCCGCCGCTTTGGAGATGCTTGCCCCCCATCTCGCGCCGGGCGGCTATGTCGTCTCGGCCCAGAACGGGCTCAACGAAAAGGTCATCGCCGCACGCATCGGGGCCGAGAACACGGTGGGCTGTTTCGTGAACTACGGCGCCGACTGGCTGGAGCCGGGCCGCATCCTCTTCGGCAACCGCGCCGCCGTAGCTGTGGGGGAACTCGACGGGCGCATGAGCGACCGCGTGGCCGAGGTGCATGGCCTTTTGCAACTGGTCGAACCCGAAGCCGTCGCCACCGACAACATCTGGGGCTACCTCTGGGGCAAGATGGGCTACGGCGCGTTGCTGTTCTGCACCGCCCTCACCCCCGACAGCATGTCCGACGCCATGGCCCGCGACGAACACCGCGCCGCCTACCGCGCGCTTGGCCACGAGGTGATGACACTGGCCGCGCATGAGGGCGTCTCCCCTCTCGGCTTCAACGGGTTCGACCCGGAAGCCTTCCGCACCAATGACACCGCCGCCATCGACGCCGCGATGCAGAAAATGATCGCCCACAACCGCAAGACCGCCAAGACCCACTCCGGCATCTGGCGCGACCTCGCGGTGCGCAAGCGCAAGACCGAGGTCGACGCGCAAATCGGGGTTATGGTCGACTTGGGCCGGGAGGCAGGCATCTCGGTGCCGACACTGGCGCGCATGGTGGACCTCATCCACGACATCGAGGACGGCAAGCGCGCCCAATCCGCCGACCTCGTCAATTTGCTGGTGGCGGCATGAAGATCGATCTGACCGGCAAGGTCTTTGCCGTAACGGGCGCAGCACAGGGCATCGGCGCCGCGATCCTATCCGAACTGCGCGCCGCCGGGGCCACCGTGGCCGCGATGGACATCGACGTCGCGGGCCTCGCCCCGCTGAAGGCCGAGGGCGTGACGCTGCATAGCGGCGATCTGGGCAACCGCGAAACAACCCTCGCGCTCTGCGCCGAGATCCTCGAACGTCACGGACGGATCGACGGGCTGGTGACTTCCGCCGGCGGCGTGCGCGGTCAGGTCGGCCGCCCGCTGGAGGAGATCGGCGAGGCCGACTGGCAGGCGATCTTTAAAGCCAATGTCGATGCCGCCATGTGGTGTGCGCAAGGTTTCGCGCCCGCGATGAAGAGCGCGGGGTCGGGCCGGATCGTCACCATCTCCTCCGGCGCGGGGCTGAAGCCCAGCCTCACCGGCATTCAGGCCTATGCGGCGGCGAAACACGCGCTGCTCGGCCTGACCAAGCAGCTCGCGCTGGAGCTTGGGCCGCAGGGCATCACCGTGAATTCCGTGGCCCCCGGCTTTGTCCTGTCGAACCCCTCGACGGAAAAGCAATGGGACGCCTTCGGCCCCGAGCGGCAGAAGCAGATCATCGGCGGCATCCACATGCGCCGTCTGGGCCGCGCGCAGGACATCGCCGACGCAGTCACCTTCCTCTGCTCCGACCGCGCCGGTTGGATCACGGGGCAAATCCTTTCCGTCGACGGAGGCCACGCATGAGCGAGCCGCATGAATGGGACGAGCCGCATTGGCGGCGGCTGGTCGAACAGGTCCGAGCAGGGCAAAACCTGTTGCCGAAATCCTGGCCCGGCGGCGCGCGCTGTGCCGTGGCGTTGAGTTTCGACAGCGATCACGAAACCAACGAGCTACGCGACGGCGGCACAAGCATTGCGCGCCTCGGCTGGGGCGAATACGGCGCACGGCGTGGCATCCCCCGCATCCGCCGCGTCCTTGACCGGCATGGGGTGAAGGCGAGCTTCTTCGTGCCCGCCGTCTCCGCCCTGCTGCACCCCGAGGAGCAGCGCAGCCTTGCCGAGGAGGGCCACGAGATCGGCCTTCACGGCTGGATCCACGAGCGCAACACGCAGGTGCCGCCGGAGGCCGAGCGCGATCTGATGCTGCGCGCCTCGGACACGCTGGAAAAGATCACCGGCATCCGCCCCGTCGGCATGCGCACGCCGTCCTGGGACTACAGTGCCCACACGCTCTCGATCGCCCGCGAGATGGGGCTTCTCTACGACAGCTCCCTGTTCTCGGACGACGACCCCTACGAAATCGTCGAGAAGGGCGAGGCGACCGGCATCGTCGAACTGCCGGTGGAGTGGATTCGCGACGACGCCGTCTATTTCATGATGAACCGTTTTGGCGCGCAGAGGCCCTATACGCCGCCCGCGGATGTGCTCGACATTTTCCGGCGCGAGTTCGACGGCGCTTATGACGAGGGCGGTCTGTTTCTCTTGACCATGCACCCGCATGTGACAGGCTACCGCTCGCGTATCTTCATCCTTGACGAGCTGATCGACCACATCAAATCCCGCGGCGATTGCTGGATCGCCACCCATGCCGAGATCGCAGCCTATTGCGCCGAACAGGCCGGATTGAAAGGACACACATGACCTATTCCCTTGCCATTCACGGCGGTGCCGGAACCATCCTCAAGGAAAACATGACGCCCGAAAAGGAGGCCGCCTACCACGACGGCCTCGCCCGGGCGCTGGAAGCAGGCGAAGCGGTGCTGCGCGACGGTGGCAGCGCGATGGACGCGGTGGTGGCCGCTGTCTGCGCGCTCGAAGACGAGCCGCTGTTCAACGCAGGGCGCGGCGCGGTCTATACTTCCGAGGGCCTGCAGGAGATGGACGCCGCCGTGATGGATGGCGCCGACCGGCGCGCAGGCTCGGTCGCCGGGGTCTTCGGGCCGAAGAACCCGGTGAAACTGGCGCGCGCCGTCATGGAACGGACCGAGCATGTCACCCTCATCGGCCCCAACGCGCTGGAGATCGCGCGGCAGGCGGGCCTCGAGTTCGCCGACCGTGACTACTTCTTCACCCAGTCCCGCTGGGATGCCTTGCAGGAGACGCTTGAGATGCGCGCCCGGGGCGAGGTTTCGGACGACCCGGCGCGGCGGCATGGCACCGTGGGGGCCGTGGCGCGCGACGCGGCGGGCAACATTGCCGCCGCCACCTCAACGGGGGGCATGACCGCCAAGGCCCCAGGCCGGGTTGGCGACACGCCGATGATCGGCGCGGGCACTTTCGCGGACAACGAGACCTGCGCCGTCTCCGCCACCGGGCATGGCGAGATTTTCATCCGCTGGAACGCCGCCGGGGAGATCGCCGCGCGGATGCGCCACGCGGGCGAGGATCTGGCCACCGCCGCCGAACATGTGGTGATGCAGGATCTGGCACCCAACGACGGCTCCGGCGGGATCATCGCGGTGGATGCGGCGGGCAATATCGCTATGCCCTTCAACTCGCAGGGCATGTACCGCGGCATGGTGCGTAAAGGCAGCGCGCCCGAGACCAGTATCTATTGAGCGGCGCGGCCCTTCGGTTGCCTTCCTGCCACGGGAAGGCGCCAAATGCAGCCGGGAAGAGCCGCCCGCCATCTAAATCTTGACATTTTGTCCCCTCCCTTTGATTGACGATCAAACGAACTTGACGGGAGAGGGGACAAGGTGCGTTTTTTAGCAGCAATTGCCAGGGTGATCTGCGCGGTGAATTTGGTCATCGGCAATCTCTTCTCATGGCTCGCACTCGGCATCGTGTTGGTCTGTTTCACCGTGGTCGTGCAGCGCTATGTCTTCGCGATCAGCTTCGTTTGGATGCAAGACCTTTATATCTGGCTCAACGGCGCGATGTTCACGGCCGTGGCCGGCTTTGCGCTGCTGCGCGATGACCATGTGCGCGTCGACATCTTCTACCGCCCCGCCACCATGGCCCGCCGCGCGCTCATTGACCTGATCGGTGTCATCGTCTTTCTGCTGCCCTTCTGCTGGATCGTCTACACCTATTCGATCCCCTTCGTGATCCGCGCTTGGGGCTATCAGGAAGGGTCGGCCAATGTGGGCGGCATGCCGGGGCTTTACATTCTCAAAGCCTTCATCATCGGCTTCGCATTTCTACTCGCAATTCAAGGGATTGCATGGATCATCCGCTCCATCCTCGTGCTTAGCGGCAATGCTGAGCTGGTGCCCAAATCCATGCAATACAGCCGGGACCAAATCCCCGCAGACCATCCGCAGGGAGCCGTTTGATGGATCCGATTTTCATTGGCGAGATGCTCGCCGCGCTCATGTTCTTTGGCGTGATCGGCTTTTTGCTGCTCGGCTTTCCGGTGGCTTTCACACTTGCGGGCGTGTCGCTGCTGTTTGGCGCCGTGGGCATGGGGTTCGGCGTTTTCGATCCCTCGAACTTCGGCTCGTTGCCGAACCGCTATATCGGCTTCATGACCAACGAAGTCTTGGTCGCCGTGCCGCTCTTTATCTTCATGGGGGTGATGCTGGAACGCAGCCAGATCGCCGAGCAGCTTTTGCTCACCATGGGCAAACTTTTCGGCAATATGCGCGGCGGTTTGGGGATTTCGGTGGTGCTTGTGGGCGCGATGCTCGCGGCATCCACGGGCGTCGTGGGGGCGACGGTTGTCACCATGGGCCTCATCTCGCTGCCCGCGATGTTGCGGGCGGGCTATGACCCCAAGCTTGCCACTGGGGTGATCTGCGCCAGCGGCACCTTGGGTCAGATCATTCCGCCCTCCACCGTGTTGATCTTCATGGGCGACATGCTTTCGGGCATTAACTCTCAGGTGCAGATGGCCAAGGGCAACTTTGCCCCCACGCCCGTCTCGGTCGGGGATCTTTTCGCCGGGGCGCTGCTGCCGGGGATTTTGCTGGTTTCGCTTTACCTGAGCTACGTTCTGTTCAAAGCCGCGACCGCGCCAGCCTCCTGCCCCGCGACGCCAGTTCCGGCGGATGAGAAAAGCCAGCTGGTGCGAGATTTCTTTGTCGCCCTGATGCCGCCGCTCTTGCTGATCCTCGCCGTGCTGGGCTCGATCCTCGGCGGCATCGCCACCCCGACCGAGGCGGCCTCTGTCGGTGCTGTGGGGGCGATGGTGCTTGCGGCCATGCGCTGGCGTCTGTCCTTCCGCATCCTGCGGGAGACGATGATCGCCACGGCCACGATCACCAGCATGGTCTTTGTCATTCTGTTGGGGGCTTCGGTCTTTTCCATCGTGTTCCGCATGATGGGCGGCGACAATCTGGTGCATGAGTTCCTCAGCAACCTGCCCGGCGGCCCCTTGGCCGCAGTGGCGGTGGTGATGATCATCATGTTCTTCTTGGGCTTCATCCTCGATACCTTTGAGATCATCTTTATCGTGATCCCGATCACCGCGCCGGTGCTGTTGATGCTGGACATCGATCCGATCTGGCTGGGTGTCTTGGTCGGGGTGAACTTGCAGACATCCTTCCTGACGCCGCCCTTCGGCTTTGCGCTGTTCTATCTGCGCGGGGTGGCCCCGTCGGATCTGCCGACGAGCGCGATTTACAAAGGTATCCTGCCCTTCGTGATGTTGCAGGTGGTGGCGATTGCGATCTTGTTTGCCTTCCCGCAGATCGTGACTTGGTTGCCTAAGGTGATCGCAGGGTGAGATAGCCCCCCTCGACGTTCAAAGGCCCGGCAGCAACGCCGGGCCTTTTTTTGTTTTCCAAACATCCGCCAATGTCCCGCCCGGCGGCACGCCGGGCATCGCCCTCCCTCCCCCCGGAGGGCGATGCCCTTCGTGCTCAAACGAAAAAGGGCCCGGCGTTACCACCGGGCCCTTCCAATCAGCGCGAAGCTCAGTACTTCAGGAACTTCTGACGCGCCTGCACATAGGGGCTGTCGATGTTCTCGGTCCGGGTGCGGACGAGGTTCAGCGCTTCGACAAAGCTCTCGGCGGTCTTCTTGACCAGCGGGTCGTCGCTGTTGCGCAGTTCTTCGACCACTTCGACCGAGGCTTTGGCACCGGCTTCCATGATGTCGTCGGGGAAGTTGCGCACGGTCACGCCATGCTCTTCCTGCAGGGTCTTCAGCGCGCGCGGATCGTTCGCGTAGAAGTCCGCAGCGACTTGGTCGTATTCCGCTTGGCTGACGTCACGGATGATCGCCTGCAGGTTCTCGGGCAGTTCCTGATACTTCTTCTTGTCGACGACAAGCTCGGTCGCCAGACCCGATTCCACGAAGGACGGCATGTAGTAGTTCTTGGCCACCTGATGGAAGCCGAGCGCCAGATCGTTGTAGGGGCCGACGAATTCCGCAGCGTCGAGCGTGCCCGACTGAAGCGCTTGGAAGATCTCGCCCGCGGCCATGTTGGTCACGGTCGCGCCCAGTTTCTCCCACACGCGGCCACCAAGGCCCGGCGTCCGGAAGCGTACGCCTTTGACGTCGTCGAGGCTTTTCAGCTCATCGCGGAACCAGCCGCCGGTCTGCGTGCCGGTGTTGCCCGACAAGAAACCCTGAACGCCGAACTGGTCATAGATCTCGTCCCAGATTTCCTGACCGCCCATGTAGCGCATCCATGCGGTCAATTCCGGCGTCGTCATGCCGTAGGGCACGCCGGTGAAGAACGACAGCGCGGGGGATTTGTTCTGCCAGTAGTAGGCGGCGCCATGGCTCATCTCGGCGGTGCCGTCGATCACGGCGTCGAGCGATTGCAGCGGGGGCACCATCTCACCAGCCGAGAAGACCTGAATGGTCAGCTCGCCACCCGAGGCGGCGGTGATCCGGTCGGCCAGACGCTGCGCGCCGACACCCAGACCGGGGAAGTTCTTGGGCCATGTGGTGACCATGCGCCAGGTGATGTTGCCCTGCGCAATAGCGGGCGCTGCAAGTGTCGTGGCGGCGGCACCTGCCCCCATCACACCGGCTTTGCGGATAAATGAACGACGATCCATGTTTTTCCTCCCAAACGGATATTTGCTTAGCCTCCCCCGACGTCGACGCGGAGGGCCATGCGCAGCAGATAATCGTCGCTTTTCGAAAATGTCCATGGCTTAGGCAAATTGAAATCTCACCTTCTGGACAATCCCGCCCCAAGCCGCATACGTAGTGCTACTTAAAGCAGCATTATTAATGGTCTTTTGCCTTGTTTTCGGCAGAAAGGCCAATAATGTGCGAGCTGCCAGGGAGGGCTCAGATCTTGATAAAATTCATCGACCAGATGAACGAATTCGTCGGGCGCATCGTGTCGGTCGTCGCCGTCATTTTCGCCGCAATCATCATCTATGACGTCTTCATGCGCTATGCGCTGAATGACCCGACCCGCTGGGCCTTTGACGTCACGAAACAACTTTATGGCTTCTATTTCGTGATGCTGGGCGGCTATGCGCTGCGCCATCAGGCCCATGTGCGGGTCGATCTGATCACCGAAACTCTTGGCCCCAGCCTGCGCCGCTGGGTCGAAGCGGCGGGCTATGTGATCTTTTTCTTCCCCTTCGCCTGGATCTTCACCACCCGCTCTTATGAATTCGCCATGCGCTCCTATGCCCAAGGTGAGACGACATATGGCTCGGTCCAGCTGCCGGTCTATCCGCTCAAAATGGCCATGGCCCTCGCTGCCGGTCTTTTGCTGCTGCAAGGCGTAGCGGAATTTTTGAAACTCGTACTTAACCGTCAGGAACTGACCCGTGACGCCTGAACTCATTGCTCTCACCATGTTCGGCCTGCTTCTGCTGGGCCTTTTCATGGGCCACCCGCTGGCCTTCGTTCTGGGCGGCACCGCCGTTTTGGGCGCTGTCATCGCCGGCAAACCGATGGTGCTGGGCATCGTCATCAACCGGATTTTCGGCGATGTGCTGGACAACTTCACGCTGATCGCGATTCCGCTCTTTATCTTGATGGCACGGTTCCTGTCCGATTCGGGCGTGACGGATAAGATGTTCGAATCACTGCGACTTTTGATGTCGAACATTCGCGGCGGTCTGGCGCTGGCGGTGGTTTTTATTTCGATCCTGCTCGCCGCGACCACGGGTATCATCGGCGCCTCGATCACCGTGATGGGCGTGATGGCCCTGCGCCCGATGCTGCAATATGGCTATAGCCCGACCCTGACCACCGGGGTCATCGCCGCCTCGGGCTGTTTGGGCATTCTGATCCCGCCGTCGATCATGTTGATCCTCATGGCCTCTTATTCCCCCCTCTCGGTGGTCGCCCT